>Monroe_p2__coassemble_1314_pt1 | contig 15446 bp, 14 predicted proteins | sample Monroe_p2__metabat2_high_PE_027 | metagenome-assembled genome bin Monroe_p2
AAGCAGTAGTGCTATTAATATACATACTAAAGGATGGACCATTTGACCATACAAGCCCATTTCTGAATACTGATATATTCTTCCATCAGGGTGTAGCAATAAGGCTCGTCCCCAGCTAATCTCACGCATAGTGAGTAAAAAGAAAAATAATGTACCTGCATAACACAAGGCCTTCTGACTTCCGCCCCAATATTTAAGCTCTGCATTTTTATAGCCATAGCACATTATTGCAGCTGCTATAAGACAAACTAGCTGAATATTTTCTAAAACGCTGTTTTCCTCGCCCCAAGAAACAGGCAACATCATATTCAATGGAATCAACAATAAAAAATATATCAAATATGGCATATTTAAATCCTACCTTACATAATTGCTCAACAGAATCTGACTTACTAGTCAAGCTGTTTCATGAAATATTCTATCCTAAATCTTGTTATACATCAAGAATATTATTTGGATATCATAAGTAGTTTTGGCTATTGACTATCAAACGCTCACTATACTATAACTCTCAAAATTCTATGAGTATTCTTATAGAACACAAACGCTCCGCCACCATGCTTACACATGGCGACGGAGCGTTTCTATTTTGCTCTTTACAACCCTAGCAAATACCGCTTCAAGCTGTCAAATCTTTTGTTGTCCAGGTCAAAGGCTCCTAGCTGGGCAGCCTCAGCAATGCGCATACCTGCGTATTTGTCCGTACCAGACAGGTAGCCGCAGAGCATATGTCTGCTTTCATTTTTTAGCTGGCAGTCCCTGCCCCTACAGCCGTTGATGCTGAGGAGAAAGTCCGCTGTAATATTGTACAAATTGTGGTAGCCGCATTCCTCGGATGATTCCTGCTGCAAAACCTCCAAAAGCACGTCCTCCAAATATCCATGGTGCCAGCCACGTGTGCTGCGCTGACCCGGAAAAAAGTAGTGCTGACAATATTCCAGCTGTGCTAAAAAGCTGTGCCTTATAGCGCTGCCTATGAGCTGACTTTTGCTACGGATACTATCTCCGGAATCCGCTACAATTAATGCCTTGCGGACACGCTCACAGCCCTCTAGCTGTTCTAGTCGCTTTAAAAGCGCCGGCAGCTTTTCCAGACCATTAAAATTAATAATCTGCACATTGTTCATAGCCACACCCTTTTTAAAAAGGTGCTTGATATAAACATATAAAAATTGAGCAATATCAGTACGCTCACACAACAGCAAAACCTCTTGGTTAATATTAGTCTGTTGCTTTTTCAAGATAAATGCATCTCCTTGAAGGTATATTTTTACTTCTAAAGGTACTTCTTAAAATTTTAATTTACTGCATTTATACTTCTTATGGTACTTCTCAATTACTTCTTTTTTACTGCTTGGATACTACGCGTTTTACTACCTACGCTTACTCTGTAACAGCAAGGTGCGTACATATACCACTTTACCTTATCCAATGAGTAATGCTAATTTTACTTCTCTTTAGCAGACAGCATTTTTTCTGCTGCTTCAATTACCTGCTCCACATAAAGGCGTGTCATGCACTGCATATCGTCGCATTTATGCTTCATACCGCTGGCGCAGCCCTGACATGGAGGCTGTGCAGTAACAATTGTGGCATCCTTAGTGTACGGACCGTACAGCTTAGGACTAGAAGGTCCATACATTGCTACAATTGGTACCTTTTGGCTAATCGCAACGTGCATAGGACCGCTGTCATTGGTAATAATAAGGCTGCAGCGCCTCATAGCTGCCGCCAGGGTACCAATGGTAAAGCTGCCCGTTGCCACCACAGGAGTGGTTTTCATAGAGCTGATGGCCTCCTGCACCATTTCCTCATCCATAGTACCACCAAAGAAAACAGGCTTATAGCCCTTTTCTGCAAAATGGTCTGCCACCTGAGCAAAGCGCTCTGGTGCCCAACGTTTTGTTACAACAGCACTGCCGATATTAAAGCCTATGAGCTTATCACTGCCAAATACGCCATGGTTACGCCAAAAATCCTCAGCATTATTAAAATGCTCTTCACTTGGGAAAATTTCTAAGCCATTATGCTCCAAATTTTTAACTCCCAGCTGAGTCAGCACATCTAAGTACATGTCTGCAGCGTGGATTTTTCTATTTAAGGGAGTAAATACATCCCACATAGGCTTGAACAGAGTATGAGTAGTGCCTGTTTTAAGCTTGCACTTGGTCAAAGCGCAGATAAAGGAGCAGCGCTCGTTGGGGTGCAGGTTAATAAGCACGTCAAAATTCATACCGCTAAGCTTGCGGGCACAGGCCATCAGGCCCAAAATGCTATTGTCACGTCCCTTTTTATCAATGGTGATAACCTCGTCCAAATAAGGATTATGCAAAACAACGTCCTTCAGCTTTTCATCCACAAGATATGTTATATGAGCATCAGGTGCAGCCTTGCGCAAAGCATGAACAAAGGGTGTAGTCAAGGTCAAATCACCCAGATGCATTAAAAATGTCACCAAGATTTTTTTACCGTTTAATTCAACCATCTTATTCTTCCTTCCCTATAGATTTCAGTACCTGCTCCACAGAAATTCTTTCCATACAATTTTTCTTTAAAGGACATTTCCGTTTGAAGCAAGGTGCACACTCTGCATCTGTACTTATAATAGTTACATTCTTACCATATGGTCCTGCTCTGTGACCACTTGATGCGCCAAATAGTGCAATAATACGGCAACCCATAGCAGCAGCAATGTGAACAGGTCCAGTATCACCGCCAATACATAGGCCAATGCTGCCCATAACAGCTGCTAGCTCCTTTAAATTGGTTTTTCCAATCAGATTCAGCACCCTATCCTTTGGCAAAGCATTGCAAATCTGTTTTCCTTTGTTTTCCTCTGCAGGTCCGCCAATTAAAAGCAGATACTTACCTTGTAGCAGCAAAACCTTGCCCAAATCTATAAAATAAGCCTCTGGCCATTCTTTTGTAACCCATCCGGCACCTGGCACTAAAGCAACGATATCTGAAGCATCAGCCTCTGGAAAATACTCCTTAAGCATCTTCTCCATTTTTTGCTTTTCCGCTACCAATGGTGGCATAGGAAACACGGGCTCATTTACATTACTGCCTAAATAACGGATAACGTCGAGATACTGCTGCACAATATGACCTTTATCGTTAGGTCCATGGATGGGACGGCTAATCAAATGACTGCCTTCACGCATATCGTTATAACCTAAACAATTTTTACAGCCAGTCAGCCACGCCATTACCGCACTTTTAAACAATCCCTGCAAATCTAAAACCAAATCAAAATGCTTTTCTCGCAGCAGCTTACGCATTCTAGTAAACTCCTGAAGCTTGCCGCCAATCCCCATTTTAGAAAAAGCCTTCTTATCAAAGTATATGACTTCGTCTACGTATGGAGGCTCTGGGACAAAGGTACCAAACTGCGGATGTACAAGCCAGCTTATTTTAGCTTTAGGATACAATTCACGCAGAGCTGCTGCACATGGCAGCGCATGCATAACATCACCTAAAGCACTCATTTTTATGATAAGAATATTCTTATATTCCATTGGATCAAATCAACCCTTAACAATATTTTTTACAAAGTCCAACAAATTGCCTTCCTTGAATAAATAGCCTTTAATACCTGCAGCCTCAGCCGCCTCCACATCACGGGGACTATCGCCAATAAGGAAGCAAGCCTCCTTATCCAGCTCGTATTCAGCAAAGGCCTGATTCAGCATGCCCGGCTTAGGCTTGCGGCAATCGCAGTCAATAGCAAATTCTGCCAGCTTGCCTTCCTTGTGGTGGGGGCAAAAATAAATTTTTTCAACCTTGCCACCATACTTAGCAATTTCTGTCTGCATATGCTCATGCAGCTTATTCATTTCTTCTATGGTATAGTAGCCACGAGCAATGCCGCTCTGGTTGGTCACCACAAAGATTTTATAGCCCTGCTCTGTAAGATAGGCCAACGCTTCACGAGCGCCATCAACCCAGCGCAGGTCCTCTATTTTATAAAGATAGGAAACGTCCACATTCAGAACGCCATCCCTATCAAAGAATACTGCCTTAGCCTTCATAGACATAGTAACCGCCGGTTTTGTCTAAGAGCTGGCAATATTCAGCAATAGCATCCTCAATAGGAGTAAAGCCACCATCATAGCCTGCAGCCAACAAATTAGCAGGATCAGCTTCGGTAAAGCTTTGGTATTTACCCTTCAGTACTTCAGGGAAGGGAACATATTCCAGCTCGCCGCTACCAAAATGCTTCAGCACGCCCTTAGCCAGAGTGTTGAATTGGTGAGAATGACCAGTACCGCAGTTGTAGATACCGCTGATTTCAGGATGATCCCAGAAGAAGAAGTTAACCTTTACTACGTCCTTAACATAGATAAAGTCACGGGTGTGCTCGCCAGGACCATAGCCATCGTATTCACCAAAAAGACGAACCTTATGCTCTGCCTTCCATTGGTTGTACATTTGGTAAATCATGGAAGCCATTTTACCCTTATGGTTTTCTTGGGGACCATATACGTTAAAGTAACGCAAACCTACTACCTGGCTTTGTGCTGTAGGCAGCAAACGACGCAGATAGTTGTCAAAGAATAGCTTGGAGAATGCATATACGTTCAGTGCCTCTTCGCAGGCAGGCTCTTCACGGAAGCCATGAGCACCACTACCATAGGTAGAAGCAGAGGATGCATACAGCATTTGGATTTTTCTATCCAGGCAGAAATGCAGCATGTTCTTAGTATATTCAAAGTTATTTTCCATCATATATTTGCCGTTATATTCCATAGTATCGGAACAAGCGCCCTCGTGGAACACAACGTCAATTTTTTCATGATTAAATTTGCCAGCCTTCAAAGCATCCATGAAGGCATATTTATCCATATAGTCCTTAACCTTCAGGCCTTGGATATTTTTGAATTTAACCATATTAGTCAGGTTATCAACAACAAGGATGTCATCAATACCACGTTCGTTTAAGCCTTTAACAATATTACTGCCGATAAAGCCGGCACCGCCAGTTACGATAATCATAATTTGCCCTCCTTAACCATGTTGGCAATTTTTTCTACAACGCCGGTAGTAGAATATCCGTCCTCAAAATCTATAATGCGGACCTCGCCGGCATATTCACGGCCTGCTACCTGCTCAGGAGTGTAATCGCCACCCTTGACTAAAATGTCAGGTCGGATTTGTTCAATTAATTCAGTAGGTGTATCCTGATCAAAAAGCACCACAGCATCTACACAGGCCAATGCTGCCAAAACTCTAGCCCTGTCCAGCTCGTGTACTAAAGGACGAGTTTCGCCCTTCAAGCGGCGTACAGAGGCATCCGTATTAAGGCCTACAATCAGGTGCTTGCCTAAATTGCGTGCCTTTTCCAGATAGGTTACATGGCCTACATGCAATATATCAAAGCAACCATTAGTGAAAACAACCTTTTCACCGCAAGCCTTCCAGTTACGAGCCAAGGCAGAAATCTCATCCCAGCTTAAGGTTCTATAGCCCTTACCCTGCTTACGCTCCTCTGTCATCAGGTCCTTTAAAAGCTCCTCACGATGTACAGGATAGGTACCAACCTTAGCTACAACAATACCTGCAGCACGATTAGCCATATACACAGCATCAGCCAGCTCCAGCTTGCCTGCCGCAGCTACTAAAAGCGTTGCCGCTACGGTATCACCTGCACCGGAAACATCAAAAACTTCAATAGCAGCTGCAGGACTATGAATAACCTGTTCATTATTAACAAGTGTCATCCCACGCTCACTACGGGTTACAACCACGTTTTTAATTTGATATTTATCCTTGGCAGCCATAGCCATAGCCAAAACTGCATCGTCCTCATTATCACGCTGGCAGCCTGCTGCCTCGCACATTTCCTTTAAATTGGGAGTGATAAAATCGCAGCCACGGTACTTGGTCCAGTCTGCTCCCTTAGGATCAATAAGCACAGGAATATTATAAGCATTGCCCATGGAAATTACCCATTGGCAAAAATCGTCAGAGCAAACACCCTTAGCGTAATCGGACACAATAATGCCATCCAAGCCACTATCTAAAAGCTTTTCTAACCAAGCGCGTAAGGAAATAATTTCATCTGGAAAAAGGTCTCCTGTCTCTTCAAAATCGAGACGCAGCATTTGCTGCTGACCACCTAAAACACGCAGCTTAGTAATGGTTTTACGATGATTGCTCTTAACGAGGCCACTGTAATCAATGCCAGCCTCTGCCATCATTTTTTCTAAAAGCTGACGGTTTTCATCATCACCGGTTACGCCGCCCATATAAACCTTGCACTCCAAATGAGCAAGATTGGCAGCTACGTTAGCAGCGCCACCCAATACAGAGTTAATGCGGGTAATCTTAGTTACAGGCACAGGCGCCTCAGGAGAAATGCGCTTTACCTCGCCATAAAAATAGCGGTCCAGCATTACGTCACCAATAACGGCAATCTTTAAATTCTGAATTTTATCTGCTAAAAAATTAGTAACAGCTAAATCAGCCATATTATTCACCATCCACAAGCTCACACAGGATATGGCCAATCAAAATGTGCATTTCCTGAGCACGAGCTGTAATTTTGGCAGGCACAGCAATACACTCATGGCATAAAGCAGCCATCTTACCGCCACCTGCAGCAGTCATACCAACACAATAAACGCCCTTAGCCTTAGCCAGCTCCAAGGCCTGCACTACATTGGGACTATTGCCGCTAGTAGAAATACCAACAATAACATCGCCCTTATTAGCCAATGCCTCTACCTGACGAACAAAAATATTGTCAAAGCCATAGTCATTGCCTACAGCAGTCAGGATGGAAGTATCTACAGTCAGTGCAATTGCAGGCAATCCTGCACGTTCCTTTTGAAAGCGACCTACAAACTCAGCAGCCAAATGCTGGCTGTCAGCAGCACTGCCACCGTTACCACAAAAAAGCACCTTATTACCCTTGGCCAAGGCCTCCTTAACAACAAGGGCAATGCGCTCAATCTGCTCTAAAATATCACTTGCCATTACCGCCTGAGCCACCTCAATGTGCTCCTCAAAGCGGGCTTTAATAATTTTATTCATAAATTACCTCATTACCAGTTAACAAAATCGTATTTAATGCTAATGGATTTATCATCCTTGTAATGCTCATCCTGGAGCTCAATAGAAAGCTGCCAGCAGCAGAATTTATGGGTGTAGCGATAATCTGTTTCGTAGTTGCTATGATCATCTAAATTATAACGATTGATGATAGTAAATACATTTTTATCATCAAATTTATATTCTAAGCCATTACGCAGCTCAACAGGCATATCCGGCTGGCCATAGGTAAAGACATCGGTAGTGAAATCCTCTCTATAATAACCAGCCCAGGTGCGCCATTTGTTGGTAATTTTATGACCTAAGGTTGCATTATAAACATTGGTGCTAGAGCCAGAATCATCAAGGCTCTCCTTAGTCCATTTCTTGCCCACTGTCAAATCCAGATGGGTATTATCGCCAAACAGATAAATACGGTCATGGTTCAGGAAAACGCCATATTCTGTATGCCAGCTGCGTCTACCAGTATTGTCGTTTTTCCACAGGCCGTGCTCATAATAGCCACTATAGGACAAGGGTAGCTTGTCACTGAAATGATGGGGCTTGTAATCCAATCTAATATCAGTTTGCTTTTTCACCCATTCGTCATCATCCTCAAACCAGCCGTTTTCAAATGTTACCTTAAAGTTACGCTCGTCATGGGATATGCCATACAAGGGACGGAAGCCATCCTTAGTATAATAATCCAAATCTGCGTAAACCTTAGTTTTTTCACCTAAATTACGCTCATAGGAAATATTTAAATAGGTACCCTTGCTGTCATCCTTAAAGCCAATATGGGGCAGAATACGCTCCTTGGATTTGTCATTCATATTGGTTTCCCAATATGCACGAGAATAAATATGCTTACCACGTACAAATACCTGTACGTCCTTAGCTACAATCTTATCATGAGGATAAACCTCTATTGTTTTTGCCTTAATCTCCAAGCAAGCAGGATTTTTCACTGCGGGACAACGAGTAGTAGTTGCGCCATCATCTAAAACAATTTTATCTGGTTCAACAACACCATGGGGAGCATAAAAATGGTCCTTGCCATTCTTGCCGGAAATTTGCTTTAGCTCACCAGTTTTGGAATTAAAATTATAGTAGGCCCATTTAGTCTTAGTAACAGTTCCTGGCTCCTGCAGCTCACTGCCCTGCTCCAACCAAACATCGCCGGTTTTCATATTACCACGTGCCTGATTAGTACGGATAACCTGATTGCCCTGAGTAACAACTACATTACCCTCAGCAAAAAAATCACCACTAACATTATCATATTGAGCATGGTCACCAGTTAAAACTATAGGTTGAGCTACGCTTTCCTTCTCGTCCTTAACTGCAGTATTGGGCACGTAGCCATTATCAGCTGCAGGATTTGCATAACGGGCTTCACCAGTATTAGTAAACTGAGCTGCATAAACAGGAGCACACAGGCTCAGTGCTAAAGCAGCAGTAAGAAATACCTTTTGCATATAAACTCTCCTTAATATATTTTCCTCTCAGCCTGGGTGGGGCTGTATTGCTAAATTTCTCGAAAAAATTATACAAATATCCACTAAACATTATATCATAAAAAAAAGAAAAGCTCACTGAAAAGTGAGCTTTTCATAAGTTTTTTTATAATTCGCCTTGATAAACTACGCCCTGAATAACAGTATCCTCAGTGGTTTGAACAAAGGTTTCACAGCCTACAGGAATAGAAACAGAATTGCCCTTTACAAAGGCACCACCAACAAGACCAACGGGACCAAGAACAATCATGCCGCCAATAGCAGCACCAGCTGCACCAGCAATGCTCTCTGCCTGTTGCTTAGCCAATTCGCCTACAAACAGATTAATGGGAGTACCATCTACTGCATAAATATTGGTAAATTCAATATCAATGCGTCCATCCTTACCAAAAATGCCAGGCTGAACAACCTTTTTGATTTTACCTACACCGGTTGCGCCCTTAGGAATAACCAAAACATCGCCAACATACAGGTTATCTGCAGCCTTAAAGGTAACAAGATCGCCCTGACGGCTTTGTTTAGTGCTCATTTCATTTGTAAAAGCAATTTTAAACACATTATCCTTAGGCAGAACAACCTCTTGCACAGGAACAATACCATCCTGATAGGAAGCCAGCTTTAACAGCTCTTCTACGCGTTCAGACAAGGAACCAGTCTTAACCTCGCCATAGATAAGCTTTTCTGCACCCTCAATACGAGTTTTGGCAGGGCCACCGGACATGCTTTCATTAATGCGCCATTCCACAACATTCAGACGGGTTGCAAAGGAAGCTTCGCCATTATCAGGAGTTCCCTGTAAATAGTCATACATGTTGTCAATTCTAGAAATTATAGCATCAGAGGTAACGGTACCATATACATCGTCCTCCAGGCTATCCATACGTTGAATCATAGAGCCACTTTGCTCGGTTCCATAAAGAGTTCTTTCCATAGCTGCCACCTTATCAGCCGCAGGTAAATTCAAATCTGCAGCAAAGCCAGGCATCACTGCAGTACAGCAAAAGATAAAGGTCATCAACAATGTTGCTAGCTGTTTTTTCATCAATAAAACCTCCATTCAGAGTCATATATTTCATTATAGCATATTTAATTTTTTTAATTTTTGAAGAATTAGTGAAAAGTATAAGCTTTTCTTATTTTCCACAATCTTCTTCCCTTATATGCAGACTATTTTTTATATTTTTCCAGACTAGACGCTACAGCCGCCTCCATTTCATCCATCTTGGCAAAGCGACGACGGTGCTGAGCACGCTTGGAGGGCTTTAGCTCCTCCATGGATTTGCGGTACTCCGCCACAGGCATTACGTAGAAGCGAGGATCTTCACATTGAGTACCCTCGCACTCCTGCCAAAAGGCACCAAAATCAGTCTTAAGCTTTCTGTCGATACGTATATGACTCATAGCATAGTAGCCCTCGTTAGCTACTGCATAAATCTTCTTAATACCCAAAGCCTTTGCAAAACTACGCAGCCCATAGAAAATAAGGTTCTTTGTTCTATAGCCAAAGAAGGCCTTAGTTAAACCTTTGATAATATCGCTGCCATTGGGAGTTCCCTGAAGTGCTCCTATAAAGATGGCTTCCTCACCATTCTTATCCTTGCCAATCCAGAACATAATTTGGTAAAGAGCCATATCTTCATAAAACATTACTAAAGACAAACACCCCTCTTTACGCTGGCCACCATGAAACCAAAGATCTAATGTCAGTGGTTCATCCTGATACACATCCTCCCAAAGCTTTAAATGCTTATTTTCAGCATAAAGCTCTTTAAGCAGCTCTGGCTTAAATTTATCCTCTAAAATAGATATATGATTTTTAACCAGCTCTGCACGCTCATCCCATTTAGAACCCTTATAAAAAAAGGTACGAGTAACCTGCTCCAACAAGGACGGACAACCCATGAGCATGGCTTCACGTTCAGGTGTTTCAGAAAAGAAGCTCAACATATCATCAACAATACCGCTATGCAGGCGGCAGCGTGTTTTAAATACCACGTAACGTTTCAGTCCTCTAAATTCATGTGTTTTATATAAGCTTTTACCAACATATTCTAAAATATTTTTATCCATATTCTACCTCGCTCCAACAATTCTCTTGTTATATTATAGCATTAAATTGCTTTTATTTCATCTGCCTATAGCAACCCTTTAAGCCTAAAGCTGCCTATTTTATCATTTATTAACAATCCTTGTTTAAACACATAAATTATCATTATAAGTGTCAATTACAAATAATATTTTTCAATAAATATGACGGGATAAAATCTTTATAGATTTTCATCCCTTTTTTGCTAGCTTGGCAAAACCTAAAGTAAGCTAGCAGCTTCAATCCGCCTAGCTGATTCGTAATTTATCATTATTAGCTTCAATAAGAATAGAATAATACTTTTGAAAGGAGACCTAACATGCTTTTACGAAAAAATGATGATTCCCTAAGCAAGCTTACTGTTAGCAGCAAGGAAATTAATGCCGCTCGTATTGCCTTTTTTATTCCAGGCTTTATTCTCTCTACCTGGGCCCCTATGATTCCCATTATCAAAAACCGTCTTAATCTGGAGGCAGATGTACTAGGTATGCTGCTGCTCTGCATCGGACTCAGCGCATTCTTTACTATGCCTATGGCTAATGTTTTAGGAAAAAAGTATGGCTGCAAACGTGTTATCCTAGTTACTTCTGCTATTATGTCTATTGTTATGGTAGCCCTTTCCCTTCTTCCAAACATTATCAGCTATGCTATTGCGTTGGTCATTTTAGGCAGCGCTATGGGTATAATGGATGTTAATATGAACGTAAATGCCGTAATTGTCGAAAAAATTGCTAATAAACGCCTTTTATCAGGTATGCACGCTTTTTGGAGCATCGGCTGCTTTGCCAGTGCCGGTATGTTCAGTCTTTTGGCTACGCTAGGAATGGCAGTGCATTATATAGCACTCCTGCACTGTGCTATTATCTTCGCTATTCTAGTTGTATTTGGTCCTCATTTACTCGATTATAGAAGCCCTGGTGGCGAAAAAGTAGTAGCCATTCCTCGCGGTATTGTTTTCTTTTTCGGCCTTTTAGCATGCATCTGCTTCCTAGCAGAAGGCGCTGTCATGGACTGGAGCGGCGTCTTTATTGCAGAAGTAAAAAATGTTGATTTATCCTTGGCAGGAGCAGGCTATGCAATTTTTTCCGTGGCCATGCTCATTATGCGCCTTTTAGGTGATAAAACTGTGCAAAGCATGGGTGAACGCAAAGCTGTAATTGGCGGTTCTCTTTTAGCCGCAGCCTCCTTTGCTCTCTTAGTTTTAGCAGATAATTTATACCTAAGTGCACTAGCCTTTATTGGCATTGGCCTTTGTTCAGCTAATATAGTCCCTGTACTGTATTCATTGCTCAAATTTCAAAAGGATATGCCTATAATTGCTGCTGTTACAGCCATCACCAGTATGGGCTACACCGGCGTAATCCTGGGGCCTGCAGCATTGGGCTTTGTTGCTCATGGCATGGGTATTACCGCTGTGTTCCAGCTTTTGGCAAGCTTAATGCTGTTAGAAGCAATCATTGCAGCCTATGTCTTTAGGAAAATTGATTTCTAATACCCTAATCATTACAACATTATATAAAGAATAAACCAATGCCATATTAGAGTTTGGAAACGCTCTAGTAAAGCATTGGTTTTATTTTTCGTAAAAACGCCAATAACCTATTCAAAATCACATTGACAGCAGGTATATCGTAATCAATCCTGCAAAGATTATTTTTCTTATTGACTTTTCTATTAAAGAATCACACATTAGACATTTAATTACCGCATACGCAGCTGCCTAAAGCCATCCCTTAATAAATACAGTAACATCATATAAGCACCTAATTCAGCTAACTCCTCAGCTAAATCACCACTGTACAGACTCCAACAATGGCACTCTCCCAACTTAGCCATAACCATAAATAGTAGCATTGCTATAATATAATTAAGCCGCAGCTTGATATGCTTAAACACCCTCCACACCCTTGCTTTGTATAGTAATAACAAAGCCAATACTATAAGTATAACTATCATAGGATGTACAAGCTGACCATATAAACCTAGGTCAGAATATTGGCTAGTGCTGCCATCAGGACGTAAAATCAAAACTCTACCCCAACTAATTTCTCGCATTATAAGCAAGAAAAACGTTATAACACCAGCATAGCATAACGCATTTTTATTGCCCTGCCAATCAATTAGCTTTAAACGACAATCGTAAGCTATTACCACAATGCAAGAAGCCAACACAACCAACTGCAAGGTTTCAACCACGCCATTTTCATAGCCAAAGCTTATAGGAAGAATACTGCTCAAAGGTATTAAAAGTAAAAAGTAAATCCAATACATTAAAACATCCTCGTTTTCAACTGACTTGTCAGTCAGTTATTTTGTAGATTAATTTTATACCTTATAATGTAATCTTGCAAGTGTTTTAATATATATTTTTACATTATTCATCTAATGATTTCAAGATAAACACCTTTTATACAAAAAGCTATTGCTTTACAATTGCAAAACAAAAAGAGCCTTCAAGATTTCTCTTGAAAGCTCAAATTCTTTAAAATGGCGGAGTGGCAGGGATTCGAACCCTGGCGCGGTTTGACCCGCCTAACGATTTAGCAAACCGTCCTCTTCAGCCAGCTTGAGTACCACTCCGTTAAGTTACTTGTTTATTATAGCAGGTAATTTATATTTTTGCAAGTCTTTTTTTCACATACTCTACTATTTCAAGTATTTAAGCATCTGTATTAGGTAAGTACCATTTAGTGTATCCTTTTCATCAGCCTCCAAATACCGCTTACCAAAATTAAAAAATCCATTATTAGAATAGAAATCTAATAACTGAGGCACATCTTCACATTCTAAATAGACCAGTTTACCACCAAGTAATGCTTGTGCATCACGAACTACATTACAAGCATACTCCAACAAAATATCTCCAGAAATCAAGTTACGATAATTATAGTTTTTACCTAACTGTCCAATCAAAGGAGCTGATATCACATACTGATTAGTGTCTCGATCATATTGTGCAAACTTAGCAATACGCTGCTTTTGTCTCTTACTTATTTTCGTAGAACCATTTTTTATGACAAAATTCTTATTTGCCAATGCAAAATAACCTACTAGTACCATTTCTTTTCTATAAGATGTGAAGACTAGATGCGTTTTAGATAAACCTTGCCTATCAAAAATAATTGCCTTTTCCTTTAGGAATCTATCAACATCTCTATTATAAGGAGAATCGTATGTTCTTAATATACTTTTAACTGTATCTTCGTCATGTGTTTTTAGTAAATCATTTAACCTTAATACTGTATAATTAAGATTCATTTATCAACAGAAAACTTTAATTTTTTTATTTCTTCTTGATTTAAATAAATAGGAGCAGGAGCTTCTACTCTACGGCTTTTTTTATTGGAGGCCTTTTCTAAAGCACTTACCAAGGCTTCACAGCTCTTTTTGTCTCTTATAGTAATTTGCTTCAAAATACTTTTAGTAGCCATAAAATTCACTCCCATCTTATTATAATAAAACACACAACTCTGTTTTTAAAATTGTAACACATTTTCAAAATTCTGCAAAGTACGACATATAGTACTTATATTTCAAATTTCTTATACTATATATAGTTTTATTGGCAATAACATCTTACTTTCTACAACACACAATAAAAATAGGACCGCATAAGCGATCCTATTTATAAGCTAGTTAATATTAAATTAGAAGCTAAAGGTCAACTCGCTCCAGATAACCTTGCTTTCGCATTCTTGACCTACTCTATCAGCTACCTTGCTTTCAGTATCATAGTAAGCAACCTTAGCCACCATATTTTTAGCAACGGTGTAATCCATACCTACGCCATAGCCCTTGAAGCCGGTACCAGCAAAGGTAGTAGCATCAGTAGTATGTGCTACATAGGTTTGGCCACCTTGGTCGTAGTAATTAGCAAACAAACCATAGGAACCAACTTCAGCAGCTTTAGCACCCTTATAGGTTAAGCCAACTACATAGCCATCATCGTCACCACCATCAAAGAAAGCCTCTGCTGCTGCATCGTCACTGCTCATATTGCCCTTCAAATACATACCATTCAGAACAAAGTCACCAAAGCTATAATCTGCACCAACATACCAAATTGCATTATCAAAGGTATTGCCAGCAAGCAAATCATAACCTTCGCCCATATCCTTAAAGTTTACATAGCCGCCAATCAGGTTAAAATTGCCCATATCAGCAGTTACTTCAGCACCTGCATAGTTGCCATAGGAGTACTCCGCTTCTGACACAGGACCAACACCATCAGTAGCCTTACCAACAAAGCCCTTAACCTTTACTTTGTCACCATAGGTTAATTCCACACCATCAGCACGAGTATCATAAACATTGCCATTAGCAAAGAATGCATTATAACGGCCTGCAGTTACATCCATACCGCCCAGCTTACCTTCAACATAAGCACGTTGGAAGTCAACGCCTTCATCACCTGCATTATTGCCAAAATCTTGAGTATTTTCCAGCATACCAGTGTAGGACCAGTCATCATTTACTTGGCCTTTAATCCACAAACGAGTACGCAGGTCATTGGTATAGCCACCGCCAGCAGCCAAATCATGGTCATTGTCTACATAACGGTAACGAACCTCACCACTGATTTTTACGTTATCAGCCTTTTTCTCCAGGTTAGCAACACGAACACCTAAAGAATCCAGCTCATCAGCAAACTCTGCAGCCAGCTTGTCAACGTTAGCACCCTTTGCCATAGCCTTTGCTACGATTTGAGCCATTTCATAACGAGTCATCAGTTTGTCTCCGCCATAGGTGCCATCTGCATAACCATCAACTACGCCTGCAGCTGCCAGTTCTGCTACAGAATCATATGCCCA
>Monroe_p2__coassemble_1619_pt1 | contig 12016 bp, 8 predicted proteins | sample Monroe_p2__metabat2_high_PE_027 | metagenome-assembled genome bin Monroe_p2
AGCAGGTATTCACCAATAAGGATCGCCAAATTGACGTCAAACACAACAAAAAATTTGCTCCTGTACCGGAAAAAACCTTTGCAGAAGCATTGTATGAGGTATGCCAGCAATTTGTTGTAAATGTGGAAGCAGCAGAAAAAGCAGCTGCTAAGTAATTATGCATTGATAACGTTTAGTAGTACATGACCATGCAAGACTGGATGTACGAAAAAGTATCAAAATATTTTTTAGGAGCAATAGTATATGAAAAAACAATTCTCAAAGGCTTTATTGATGACAGCATTAATTTGTGGCGGTGTGTATATGGGGGGGGATTGATGTATACGCAGGGGAAATACAGGAGTTTACTTTGGATCCAATGGTAGTAACAGCAACAAGAACTGAAAAAAGGGATGTACAAGTTCCGGCGTCAACAGTGGTATTGACTCAAAAGGATTTAAAAGCAACTGGTGCACAAAATTTACAGGTTGCTTTAAGTAAGGTTCCTGGATTAGTTTATAAAACATTTGCACCTGGTGGTGGTTCAATGGGTACTATGGCGAACGAAATAGCTATTCGTGGCGTTAATAATGGTACATTAGTGTTGTTGAATGGTAATCCTATGAATCTGCGTGGTAAATATTATTTAGATGCAATTCCTGTAGAAAATATTGAAAAGGTTGAAATTATTAAAGGTGGCGCTTCTGTTTTATATGGTAGTGAAGCTATGGGTGGCGTCATTAATATTATTACTAAAAAACAATATTCTAATACGGTGACAACTGGTTTAGGAAATTATGGACAACAAAAATATGGTGTTTCTCTCAGTGCAGATAAAGTAGCTGTTGGTTATAATTTAGAAAAATGGGGAGATGTAGATACGGTTTCTCGTTCTGATGACAAAGGCTTGAAACATACAGATATGACGGGCTCTCACAAAAATAATTTATTTCTGAACTACAATATTAATGATAAGCTCCAATTTACATATAACTACTATGAAACAAATGTAAAGTATGATACTTGGTTTGATGATTCTTATAAAGAAGTACCTAAGGGTGGCGCTTTACAACAAAATCGTGAATATGTAACCAAGCAAAATATGGTGCAGTTGAATTATAGTGATGATACATGGAAAGGTAATATGTACTATAACCAGAATCGTATAATGGCAGATGGTTTTACAAATTATACTACTTCGGGAACAAAATCTGGAAAAATGTATGATACTGATGAAAAGAATAGAACATATGGATTGGATCTTCAAAAACGTTTTAACTTTGGTGAAAACAATTTGATTGTTGGTGCTAGCTATCAAGATGAATATTATGATGATTATGGTGGAGATGGTCATAAAAAAGCACGTAAAATGACTGGTAGAAACATATATGCTGCTTACGCTCAATATGATCATAATTTTGATGAAAAAAATGAGATGATTCTTGGTGCAAGAGAGACATGGACTACTGGTGGTTACAAAAATCAAAACTATGATAATTTTAGTATGTCTGCTCAGTACGTTCACAAACTGGATGAAAATCAGTCTTTATATGCAAGTTATGTAGAATCATTTATTATGCCTACATTCAGTCAAATGTATGGTGCAAGTGAGTCTGCTGTTGCAAATGCTGATTTGGCACCACAAGATGGTACAAATTATGAAATTGGTTGGAAAAAAGTAAGTGATAGCCATGCGTGGAAAGCCGCAATTTACCATATCGATATAAAGGATAATATTTCCGCAAAATGGGATACAAATAAGACAGAATATCAATACTCAAATGAAGATTTTAAAAATACTGGTGTCGAATTAACCTGTAATATTGCTAGCGATAATGGATTTTCATATAATTGGGGTATTAACTACGGTGATGCCAAGGTGAAAGCAAAAGGTAACAAAAAAGGTGTTAAAAATTATTGGGATAGAAAATACGGTAGATGGCAATTAAATGCAGGTGTTGATTATACTATGGAAAAATGGACAACTAGTTTGCAAGCTACATATTTAGCGAAACGTGTTGGATGTCCAAGCAGTAGTCACTCCTATGAAATTAAACCTTATTTGCTGACAAGCTTAAGCACTACATATAAAGCTGATAAACAAAATACTGTTAGTCTTACTGTTGATAACTTGCTGAATAGAGAAGATAATTTGAGCCACACTGGTTCTGAATACTATTCAACTCCGTGCAATTTCATTTTAACTTATCAATATTCTTTTTAAGCTTTCTTCTTTTCATCTTCCATATTGGTGGTGCTACGGCGCCACCACCTCTCATGAGGTAATTGGTCATTGAGTATATTGTAAGAATATAGTTGGCAAATTGCGTTCGATTATATGATTTGAAATAAATATTTAGACTGATTTAAATTTGAATGATACGTGCTATTTTAAGCGCGATTCTATATATTTTGTACAGACAATGGGGAAATAAAATGAAGTTTTGGCGTTTAGTGGCAAGCATGCTAATGGCTATGCTTTTACTCCTTTGTGGATGTGGCTTGGATGATGATGCTTTGGAGCAGACTAAGCCGTATTTATCAAAGAGTGAGCGTTATTATGGCATGCGTGATGCCAACGGTAATTTAATAAAAAATATACCGCAGCCTAAGCGTATAGTTTCTCTTTGTCTGCGTTCTGATGAAATTTTGATGGAGCTTGTAGGACCTGAGTCCATATGTTCTTTAAGCAAATGGGTTGATGATCCAGTTATTTCTAATATTACTAATGAAGCCAAGCTGGTAAAAGGCAGGTCAGTTCCTGCAGAGGAATATATTCTTTCGCAAAGACCTGATTTTGTTATTACTAATCAATCGCAGTCTCCAGATATGATTCAAAGACTGCGCAGCATAGGGATACCGGTGTATGTTTGCAAAACTGCAAAGACTATAGAAGATACCAAAAAGCTGATTCTGGACCTGGGAAAACTGCTTAAGCGTGAGGAAAAGGCTCAGTCCATGGTTGCGGAGATGGATACAGTATTAGCTGATGTAGCAGCTAAGGTTGCATTGATTCCTGATGATAAACGTGTTGTTGTTTATCGTTTTAGCGTCAGCGGTGGTAGTGGTGGCAAGGGCACATATTACGACGATTATTGTAAGCATGCAGGCGTAATTAATGCGGCTGCCAAGATGCGGCTGTGGGGAACACAGCTAATGCCTAAGGAGCAAATAGTCAATGCAAATCCTGATGTAGTGTTTTTGCCTACATGGGATTACACAGGCAAAATTAATCTTGATTATTATGTTGATGAAATAGCTAGAGACCCTGCAATGCAGACTGTTTCTGCTATCAAAAATAAAAGAATGTATTTGATTCCTGATAAGCACATGCTTGATTCTTCGCAGTATATGGTAAAGTGTGTAGAGGATATTTACGATGCTTGCTATGGTAATGCCAAGCCAGTGAAGTTTTAATTATTTACATAGCTAATTTGCGTCTCATTTGTTGTGGATAATTAAAGTATTTGAATTTATTCTCAAATGTAGTATAATGTCTTTAGTATTATTTTCTTAGGAGGCGTAGCATGTCGGAGACTGTCATTGAAGTTAAAAATTTATCTATAGGTTATGAAAACAAGGTGGTTATTTCCGACGTGAATGCCGCTATTAAGCAGGGCGAGATTGTTGGTATTATTGGTTGCAATGGTGCAGGCAAGAGTACTTTTTTAAAAACAATTCGTGGCTTATTACCTAAGAAGAGCGGTGAAGTATTGTACTTTGGCAAGGCCTTGGAGGATTATGACGACAAGGAGCTGGCCTGCCGCGTAGCCTATTTGCAGCAGCATGTGGAGGTTGGCTTTGGCTATACAGGACGCGACATTGTTCTTGCAGGCCGTTATCCCTACATGAAATGGTGGGAAAAGGAAAGCGGCGAGGATGAAAAGCTGGTGCTGGATTGCATGGCCTATACTGGTACTCTGGATTTGGCGGATCGACCTGTGACAGAGGTTTCAGGTGGTCAGAAGCAGCGTATTTTGCTGGCTAAGGTTTTGGCTCAGCAAACTCCAATCCTGTTTCTTGACGAGCCTACTACAGGTCTTGATATGGTATATCAGGAGGAAATTTTCCGCTTTGCTAAGGAGCTGGCGCAAATGGGCAAAACTGTGCTGATGGTTGTTCATGAGTTGAATTTTGCTGCTAAGTATTGCACCCGCATCCTGTTGTTTGGCGAAGGCGGATTGTTGGCTGATGCTCCGCCTGAGAAGGCTTTTACTGAGGAGCTTTTAAGCCGTGCGTATAAGGCGGATATTTCTGTTGTGAAAAATCCTCTTAGTGGTAGCTTGGAAATTTCTACTAAAGCCAAAACTGAAGGAATAGCAGAAGAAAAAAGCTTACTGCAACGTATTTGCAGTAATTGTTAAAGGATAAGTATATATTTTATGAGGCGCTGCAGTTTTCTGTGGCGCCTTTTTTATCAAGGTCTGTTATATAAGAAAATGGTGAAAAATGAAGAAGCTGATATTTTTAGTAGCATTATTTAGTTTGTTGGTACAGTCAGCATTTGCAGGAATTAATTTGGAAGCTGTGTATCCATACAATATGGAGCAACGCAATTTACAAACTGTATATGGTGGCAGTACTGTTCCTTTTTATATAAATGCAACCACCTTTGATGTTTCTTATGAGCAGGAGGCAGAGGTTATCGTAAATTTGCCTTCTGGATTTGTGCCACAGGCTAATCGTCAATGGAGTGTTGAGGAGTATAATGACGGTTATATTGCAAAAACTAAGTGGTTGCTACCTGCTGATTTTGGTATGAGCTTTGATTTGTTATATGTTAAGGCTGAGCCAGGCCTCGCAGCTGGTACGAGAGAGGCTGTAGTAGAGCTTAAGAGTAAAAATATTTCTGAGAGAAAGAGAATCAGCTTTAAATATGAAAATGGCGCAGCAGAAGGAAAGCAAGAAAAAGCTATAGATATTGATAAAAGCAAGTTTAATTGGTATATACAGTCCGTTACTCTTCCGGTGGATAATACTGGTAAAAGTGACGATAGAGCTGAAAATGGCGTTATTTATATTCGTGATACAGCGTTAGAGGGCTTTCGCAACCGAGTAACTGGAGAAGGGGCAACTAGCTGGTCTGCAGTATTTAATCATCCTGCTGCGCATTTACTCTTAGATATGCGCAATCCGCAAAAAGATGTCCGTGTATTGCGTTTTAAGGCTGAGTTGGTTGATAGAGCAACAGGTAAGGTAGCTCCGGGACTTTGCACATCAGGCAAGAACAATGAGGACAGTGACCATGGCTGGGCTGGCGAAACAGGTAATAATGGTGAAACGACGGCTTTAATATCTTTAGACGGCAAAAAGACGCAGTCCTTTATTATTCCGTTGTATATTGATTATTTTACAGTTTTGGAGGGTGATTACAGTTTGCGTGTTACTGTGTATGGCAATGGACAGGAAAAGGTGCAGGAGGTGCCACTGAAAATTGCTAAAAAGCACAGTCTTGGTATGTTGGCAGTTGGTTTTAGCTTTATCTGCGCTGTAGTGGTTTTGGCATTTGCTTATAAGCTGAAGCAATGCGTTTATGACATAGGCGCCAAGGGTGCTATTACGGTGGCACTTTTTGCAGCGTTGGCCTTTGGTGGTATCACTATGCCTACAACGCTGATTGGTGATTTACTACATGTGTTTTTAGGGCCATTTTCAGGACTTTTGACAGGCCTGTTAAGTGGAATGCTGCAATACCTTTTGATAGTTTCCTTGTTGGTGCTTTTTAGACGACCTGGCGTGGTAAGCCTGCTTTTCTTTGTTAAATATATGCTGACAGGTATTATGTTTGGTCATTTTACTCCTTTAGGCTTTTTAAGCTGCTGTGTTTCTGTTGTTGCATTGGAAGCGGTGCTGCAGCTAAGCGGTTTTTACAGACAAACGGAGCTTAAAGCACATTTTATGGTTATGTTTTCCATATTACTAGGCGTGACAGATGCATTTACAACCTTTATAAATATGGAGCAGATGATGTTTTTTTATCGTTTATATTATGCTGATTGGTATTTGGCATTGTATATGCTAGTTAATGGTTTGCTTTATAGCAGTATTGGTAGTTGGCTTGGCTATAAAACAGGCAGCAAGCTGCAGCAGGTAATGGGGGAATAGCTATGCTTAAGATTAAAAATTTTTCATATCGCTACCAAAGCAGAGCTAATTTTACCCTGCACGATATAAGCTTAGAGCTTAGTGAAGGCGAAATGCTGCTTTTGGCAGGACACAGTGGCTGTGGTAAATCTACACTTATAAAGGCTATCAGCGGTCTTTTATGTGGAGAAAAGGGACAAACCCTAGGTAATATATATCTTAATGGTATGGATGTGGCTAAGCTAAAGCCAGAGCAAATAGGCCTTTTGGCAGGTACTGTTTATCAATCTCCTGACGACCAGCTTTTTGCCATGACAGCGGGCGATGAGGTTGGCTTTGCCTTGGAAAATCAAGGACTAGAGTATGATTTTATCAGGTCTAGGGTAAAGGAAGCTATGGCAATGGTTGGTTTGGCAGGCTTTGAAGAGTATGGTATTCATCAGCTGAGCGGTGGACAAAGACAGCGTTTAGCGTTGGCGTCCATTCTTGTTACTAGTCCTAAGCTGCTCATTTTGGATGAGCCTGTAAGCCAAATGAATCCTCAGGGAGTAAAAAGCTTTTTAGAGCTGCTGGTACGTTTGAATAAGGAGGAAAATATCAGCATCCTTATGATAGAGCATCGTGTAAACGAGCTGGCAGAGTATTTTCCAAGGCTGGCTGTGATGGAGCAGGGAAGAATTATTTATGATGGCTGTATAGAGCAAGCGTGGCCTATTTTGGCTGCTAAAGGCGATGTAGGCGTACGTGAGCCGCAAAGCGTTAAGCTGTGTAGGGAGCTGCAATTATCAAGGCTGACATCAAATAATGAGCAAATTGTAGACCTTATTAAACGTGAGTGCCAAATATCATATATAAAAGAAGCTGATAGTGGTAAAGCTATATTGAGCCCAGAGAACCCTCGAAGCACTCATAATGAACATATAAATATTGATAAGGGGAAAATGTATACTATAGCTAATATGCCAATAACAGCTAAAAATGATAAGCAAAATGGTCAAGAAAACATATTGTTAGAGGTACAGCATGTTTTTTATACATATCCAGGTGCTACGGAGCCAACTCTTAAGGATTTAAGCTTTACCATTCCAGAAGGCAAAATAGTGGCCTTAATGGGGTTTAATGGTGCGGGAAAAAGCACCTTGATGAATATTTTAGGTGGCTTGTCAGAGCTGGAGCAGGGTGAAATTAAGCTTGGAGGTAAATGTATTAGCAATGCTTTAGACGGTGTAGGCTATTTGCGGCAGGAGCCTGATTTGATGCTCTTGGCTGATACTGTAGAGCAGGAGCTGTGCTGGAATAATAAGCTTATGACATCTACGGATCTGGAAGAGCTTTTAGGCAGGCTTAAGCTTACAGAATATCGCCATGATTTTCCTTTGGCATTAAGCAAGGGACAGCGTTTGCGAGTAGTTTTAGGTTCCATGCTAGCTAGAAGGCCTAAGCTGCTGCTTTTAGACGAGCCTACTACAGGGCAGGACGAGCAAAGTCTCAATGAGATTAAAAGGTTGCTTTTAATCTATAAAAATGCTGGTGGTAGTGTATTTATTTGCACCCATGATGTGGAGCTAGCTGCGGAGCTGGCAGATAGGGTGCTACTTTTAAGGCAGGGCGAAATTTTGGTAGATGGCGCTGCTAGGAATATACTTGGCGATAAAGCATATCTTAGGGAAAGCGGTCTTAACGCTACAGCTATTTTAGATATTAGCGAAAGGCTTAATATACCAAGCTGCATTTTAGCCAAGGAGGTGAAGCACTATGTCAGTACGTCAGCTATGGGAGGGCAGTGATTCCTATCCTTGGGCAAAAAAATTGAACGGCAGAACTAAGCTGCTGTTTTTAATGCTGTTTACAGTGCTTACAATTACTATTGACAATCCACGCAGTCTCTTTCTTCTTTTTAGCATAACCTTGGCTTTGCACCTAGCAGCAGGTACTACAATTTATAAATGGCGTGTGCTAGCTGTTTTATTGCTCTTAGGCTTATGGGGCTCAATGTTTAGTCAGGCCTTGTTTTTTGCGCAAACACCACGTACACCTTTATTTACTATAATTGCTGCCGATAATGGCTTTTTGGGACAGCTGACAGGCGGTTTGTACGTTTATCGTGAAGGTATATTGTACGGGGCAGTGCAGGGGTTACGCTCTGCTAGTATGCTGGCTTTAGGACTTTTGGTGTGCTGGACTAGTGATCCAAGGCAGCTTTTGCAGGCTCTAATGGCGTGGCGTTTATCGCCTCAGTTGGCCTTTATGTTGGTAACGGCTATTAGGTTTTTACCTGTGTTAGCTGCAGAAACAGGAGAGGTTATTACGGCCTTGCAGCTGCGTAGTGCTACTAAAAGTGGCAGAACAGCAGTCATACGTCATTTGCCGTATATTGCTAAGCCTCTTTTATCTCGTTGCCTAAGACGTGCGCAAACACTTTCATTGTCCGTTGTTAGCAGAGGGTTTTTTCTAAATAACGGCATAGCAAGGAAGCAAAGCTGGGATTGGCGTGAAAAATATTTTTGCCAAGGCTTTGCAGTGATGGTTTTGGCAGTTGTTGCCAGCAAGGTTGCGTATTTGCTTTCTGAGCAGGGAATGTATTTTGGTATCCTGCGTCATGTTTACGATTGGACGAAATTATATCTATGAAAAAGCTTAAAGGCAGTATAGCCTTAATTATTTTAATCTTATCTTGGTTTGCCTTGTATTGGCTTACAGGCAGCCGTACTCCTTGGCTGCAGTTTACCACTAATAACAGCGGTGGTGTTGCAGTGCATCTTGGAGATATTCCCACTGATAATTATGATCGCATGGGCTTTACTAAGGCTGTAATCAGTTATTCGTCTCAGGAAAATGGTTGGTTAGTTGGTACATCACGTGGTGAATTGTTTCTTTTTGATAATGAAGGCAAGCAGCTGTGGAAACGTTCACTAGGAATTGGAAAATTAATATCTGCCTGCATGAGCAGGGACGGCGCCACCGCTTATATAGGTGAGCAAAGTCCGGAGGGAAGCTTGTACGCAGTTAATGTCAAAACAGGTGACATTATTTGGCAGTACAAGGGCTCTGATTTTGTTGGTGCTGATGCCAGTCAGCGTTCTTTTCCATCTGTAGTGCATATTGTGACGGATAAGGATAATAATGTTTATGCCAATATTTATCGTTTTCTAATGGATAAAAAAGGCAATAGAAGCTATCGTGGTCGTATGCTTGCTGTAAACTCCGATGGTAATATTATGTGGAAGTATCCAGAGAATGAGGCTATTGATAGTTGGATTAACTGGTGCGATGTTAGTGATGCTAACGGCAGAGTTGTTATTTCTACTTCTGCTTATGATTTTCGTGAGGATATGCAGTACAAGGATACTATGTATTTTTTGAACAAAGAAAATGGCATGCTGCTTAGTTCTACGAAGGTGGAGTCTGTACCACCCTTTGATAATACAGTTATGCGTGGCAGCCCCAATTTTTCTAAGGATGGAAAATATCTGGCAGCAAGTGCTAGTGATGGACGTGGATTCCTTTTTGACCATAACGGTAAGGAGTTGTGGCAGCGTACCTTGTCTAAGCCTACACAGGTTGATGGTGCGTGGATTAATGCGTCTGGTAGAGATGGCTTTGCTACGGCTTATGGAGTAGCCTTTACTACTATTAACACCTTTAATAGAGAGAATTGGCAGCTGCCAACTCCTGTGGAGCACCCTAGTAATAACAGTTTATTTTTCTTTGGTTATGATGGAAAATTTAAGTATCAATATCGTGCTGAAGGAACTATGGAGCAATTAGATTTTGCTGATAGCTTTGTAGCTTGTGCTGTAGGTCGCAATGTACGTACTCATAATTACTCTGCTCATGGCGCACTAATTCTTGATTTGCCAACAGGTAAGCAATTAGACTTTTACCATACTGAGGGACCGTTACAAGCCATTGCTATTAGTCATGATGGACGCTATGTTGGTGGTGTAGAGGCGCCCGCAGTAACGCCGCAGGGTAAAATTATTGGCGCTCATAGGCTGCGTATTTGGGATAGAGCTAAGGAGAAATAGAAATGCTGCGAGAATTTTTTCAATATTATAAGCCATATAAAAAAATATTTTGGGGCGTTGTTTTTGGCTCCTGCTTTGCAGCTGTATTAGATTTGCTGTTTCCTATTTTAGTGCGTCACATTTTGAATGTAGAGCTGCCTGAAAAAAATTTAGAGGGTATGTTTAAGTGGATTACAATTTTATTTGGGCTATATTGCTGCAACTTTGGTTTGCTCTTTGCAATCAATTATTATGGACATATAATGAGTGCTGCCATTGAAAATGATATGCGCCGTGACCTATTTAAGCATCTGCAAAAGCTATCCTTCCGCTTTTATGACAACAACAAAACAGGTCAGCTATTATCACGCATCACTACGGATGTGGTGGAGGTAAGCGAGCTTACATTTCGTGGACCAAATGATTTGCTTATTTGTTCTATAACCATGACCGGTACCATAACCGTACTGTTTTGGATGAATCCATGGCTAGGCTTTTTGATTACTCTCTTGCTAATAGCTAAAACAGTACATACAGTTTTTGTAAACAAAAAAATGAAGGCTGCCTTTCGTGCTAGCAGGGCCCGCTCTGGCGAGGTATCTGCTCAGGCAGAGGAGGCACTAAGTGGTGTGCGCCTTGTAAGAGCCTTTGCCTGCGAGTATGTTGAGCAAAAGCGTTTTATGGAAAAAAGCGATGCTCTTTATAACACTAGAAAGAATTCCTTTAAGGTACTTTCCTATTTTGGCGGCAGCGTCAACTTTTTTACTAATATTACCAATCTATCCTTGCTTGGCTGTGGTGGTCTTTTAATTGCTAAGAATATGCTTACTCTTAGTGATTTTGTAGCCTTTCTACTTTATGTAAACTTATTTATGAGACCACTTTTGCGCCTTACTGTGTTTACAGAAATGTATCAGCGTGGCATGGCAGGTTTTGCGCGCTTTTATGAGCTGATGCAGGTACCTGTAGAGATTGATGATGCTCCTGAAGCTATTGAATGCAAAAATATTAAGGGTGAGCTGCGTTTTGATAACGTAAGCTTTAGCTATTTGGAAAACCAGTCCGTACTAAAAAACTTTAGCCTAACTATCAAGCCAGGAGAAAAGGTGGCCTTTGTTGGTGCTACAGGTGCTGGCAAAACTACTATTGCTAGTCTGCTGCTGCGTTTTTATGAGCCACAGCAGGGTGGTATTTATCTGGACGGAATTAATATCAACCAATATAAGCAGCGCTCATTGCGCCAGCAAATTGGCCTTGTGCAGCAGGATGTTTTTCTCTTTTCTGACTCCGTAAGCTTTAATATTGCTTATGGAAAGGATAATGTACAAGATAATGAAATTAAGTCTGCAGCTAAATTGGCTGCAGCAGACCATTTTATTGAGCGTCTTCCAGAAAAATACGAAACATGTATAGGTGAACGTGGTGTAAAGCTATCTGGTGGTCAAAAGCAGCGCATTGCCATCGCCAGAGTATTTTTAAAAAATCCGCCTGTACTTATTCTGGATGAGGCAACCTCTGCTCTTGATACAAAGACTGAAAAACAAATCCAAGGTGCTCTTGATGCCTTGGCTAAGGACCGTACAACATTAATTATCGCTCACAGGCTTTCAACCATTATCAATGCTGATAGGATTGTAGTGCTCCATGAAGGTAAAATTGCGGAGGTTGGCACTCATGAAGAGCTGCTAAAAATGGATGGTATATACAAAAAATTATATGAGATAAGCGAGAGTTAAAAAGAAAAGTGACTGAACTTTTTAATATCTGAGATATTTATAGTAACCATATTGTAACTGATATACCAAATGTTCTTCTAAGAGTCTATATGTGTAAGCAATATGTTATAGCAATCAAAGTAATGACTTTGTTATACGAGAGCGATATTTGGAAGTTCTAGACATTATTGCAACGTCTTTTTAAATTTTTCAAAAGGACGTTGCAATATT
>Monroe_p2__coassemble_1639_pt1 | contig 11861 bp, 12 predicted proteins | sample Monroe_p2__metabat2_high_PE_027 | metagenome-assembled genome bin Monroe_p2
ACCCCTGATACCGCCGTGAAAGGGCGGTGTCTTAACCGCTTGACCAACCGGCCAGATTGGTGATCCATGTAGGCCTCGAACCTACGACACCCTGATTAAGAGTCAGGTGCTCTACCAACTGAGCTAATGGACCGTAACAAACTACCTGCTTATAATACACGATATTTGGAAAAAAAGCAAGAGTTTTTTCTAAAAAAATTAAAAAAATTCTAAGTTTTTGATTTTATTTGACTAAGAAGGCAGAAAAGCATAAAATAAAAATGGTAAGGTGTAAAAAATCTTAAATTTACGGAGGACTTAGATTATGCAATACGATATCGCCGTTATTGGTGGCGGCCCTGCAGGTGTTTCAGCAGCGATTACTGCTTCAAGCAAGGGACGTAAGGTTATTCTTTTCGAGGCCCACGGCTTTAGCCCTCGTTTACGTAGCGTGGCCAAAATTACAGATTATATGGGTATTCCTGAGGTTTCCGGTAGTGAATTAATGGATGCCTTCGTTAATCATTTACGTAAAACTGATGTAGATGTAGTTGAATCAAAAATTATCAGCCTGCGCGAGGTTGGTATGGGTTTTGAGTTAGGAACTCCTCATGGTGACTACACTGCAGATGCAGTAGTTTTGGCAACAGGTATTTCTCGCTCCAACCTTATTCCTGGTGAAAAGGAATTTTTGGGTCGTGGCGTAAGCTATTGCTCTATTGTTGATGGTCCTAAATTTAAAGGTAAACGAGTTGCTGCAATTGCAACTGTACCTGATGCTATGTATGAAGTTGAATATTTAGCAGATCAATGTGAGCATGTATTCTTTTTCCCGAGATATGCTGGCTTTGTTCCGCCTAAAAAGAAAAATATTACCGTTGTTTTAGATAAGCCTGACGAAATCACTGGTACTGATAAGGTTACTGGCCTGCGTGCTGAAAATGATTTCTATAACGTGCAGGGTGCCTTCGTATTCCGTGCAACTGACCCCTTGAACAGCTTCCTGCCCGGTTTGGAAATTCGTGGCCGCAGCATTTATGTTGATGACCAGGCTCAAACTAATATTGAAGGTGTTTTTGCCGGTGGCGACTGCACAGGTCAGCCTTGGCAGGTTAATCGTGCTGCTGGTCAGGGGCAAAAAGCTGCTTTAAGCGCTATTCGTTATTTGGCTCGCCGTGATGAAGCTATTCAATATTAATATTGGCATATTTTAACAGGGGATATTTTTCATATATTAAGGAAGTAGCTTTTTAATTTACCCAAAATGTGCTACAATATAATTTATGATAATATTTGATTTGGAGGAATCTTTATGTTAGATATGAAATTTGTCCGTGAGAATCCGGAGTTTGTTACTGAGGCTATTCAAAAGCGTTTTGGTAACATTGACCTGACCGAGTTCTTGGAGCTGGATAAAAAACGTCGTGAAATTACAGGACAGGTTGAAGCTTTAAAGAAGGAGCGCAACACTGCTTCTCAAGAAATTGGTAAAATGAAAAAAGCTGGCCAAGATGCTTCTGAGCAAATGGCTGCAGTTCGTGCTTTGGGTGACAAGATTGCTGAAGACGATAAAGAACTGAAGGAAATCGAAGAAAAGCTGAAAAGCATTCTTCTGACCATTCCTAACATTCCTGCTGAGGATGTTCCTGTTGGCAAAGACGACAGCTGCAACCCGGTTGTTCGTACCTGGGGCGAGCCTACCAAATTTGACTTTGAGCCTAAAGCTCACTGGGAAATTGGTGAAGGTCTGAATATTCTGGACTTTGAACGTGGCGTAAAGGTTTCTGGCGCACGTTATGTATTCTATCGTGGTCTGGGTTCCAGACTGGAGCGTGCAGTAATCAACTTCTTCCTTGATTTGCATACTCAAAAGCATGGCTATACTGAAATGTTCCCGCCCTTTATCGTAAACGGCGCAAGCATGCAAGGCACTGGTCAATTACCTAAATTTGCTGAGGATATGTACAAGCTGGAAAACGGCGATATGTACCTGATTCCTACTGCAGAGGTTCCTGTAACTAACTATCATCGTGATGAAATTTTGAGCGGCGATCAGCTGCCTATCAAATACACTGCTTATAGCGGCTGCTTCCGTGCCGAGGCTGGTGCAGCAGGTCGTGATACCCGCGGCTTGATTCGTATGCACCAATTCAATAAGGTTGAGCTGGTTAAATTCACTAAACCTGAAGAATCCTGGGCTGAACTGGATAAGCTGACTGCTGATGCTGAAGAAGTTCTGCAGCTGCTTGGCCTCCCCTACCATGTAGTACGTCTGTGCACTGGTGACCTGGGCTTTAGCTCTGCAACCACCTATGACTTAGAGGTATGGCTGCCTTCTGCTGGCTGCTATCGTGAAATCTCCTCCTGCTCCAACTTCCTGGATTTCCAAGCTCGTCGTGCTAACATTCGTTTCCGTCGTGATCCTAAATCCAAGCCGGAGCTGGTTCATACCCTTAACGGCAGTGGTGTAGCTGTTGGCCGTACTGTTGCAGCTATTTTGGAAAACTACCAACAAGCTGACGGCAGCGTAGTAGTACCTGAGGTACTGCGTCCTTATATGGGCTGCGATGTAATCAAGGCTCCTGAAAAATAATCATATCTGATTAGCTTTATTGACCTGAGTAGATTTTTCTGCTCAGGTCTTTTTATGCCTTTATTAGAATAAAGTCGCTCATCTTTTTGTAAATTTCTCAAAAAAGTCCCTCATGAAATTGTAAAAACACCCACAAAAGTCCCTCATCTTTTTGCGAATTTCTTAGAAAAGTCGCTCATCTTTTTGTAAAAACGTTGATATAGTGGGTGCTTGAGAGGTATAATATAATTGTATAGAATGGAGGTGGAATATATGTTGTATTTGGAACGAAAAATAGATGAATATTTAGAAAAATGGAAAGCTGATAAAAATAGAAAACCATTAATAGTAAAAGGCCCTAGACAAGTAGGAAAAACAGAATCTATAAATAGATTTGCTGAAAAAAATTATAAATCAGTAATATATATAAATTTTGTTGAAGAACCTAAGTATAAGGGAATAACCGAAGATGGTTATAAAACAGATGATGTTATAAAAAATATCTCTTTACTAAATCCTTCATTTGCATTTATATCTAAAAATACGTTATTGTTTTTTGACGAAATTCAAGAGTATCCAGAAATTGCTACTGCATTAAAATTTTTTTCTATTGATGGACGTTTTGATGTTATTTGTAGTGGCTCTATGCTGGGGGTTAACTACCGAAAAATTGATAGTAATAGTGTTGGTTATAAAATGGATTATACAATGTATTCTATGGATTTTGAGGAATTCCTTTGGGCTAAGGGCTATAACAATATAGTTTGTGATGACATACTACAGCATATGCTTCAGTTAAAGCCATTTAGTAAATTGGAAATGCAACTGTACAGTGATATGTTTTTAGAGTATTGTATTTTGGGTGGGATGCCAGCAATTATTCGTAGCTTTATTGAAAAGGGAACTTTTGAGGATTCTCTTAGCATTCAGCGTCAGCTGGTCAATGACTATAGAGAAGACATAAGAAAATATGCAGAAGGTCTTGATCAAGGGAGAATATTAAATGTATTTAATCATATTCCCGTTCAATTGGCTAAAGAAAATAAAAAGTTTCAAATTACCAAGGTAGCATCAGGTGCTAGATTTAAGGATTATAGAGGCTGTATAGAATGGTTGTCGGATGCAGGAGTAATAAATGTTTGTCATTGTTTGGAATTTCCTGAACTGCCTTTAAAGGGTAATTATGTAGATAATAAGTACAAGCTATATTTTGCTGATACGGGACTCTTGATTGCTATGTTAGACGAAGAATCACAGGAGGATTTACGTGCTAATAAGAATTTGGGAGTGTATAAGGGTGGTTTATACGAAAATATAGTAGCAGAGGCTTTGGTAAAAAGTGGGTACGAATTATACTATTATAAAAAAGAGGATTCTACATTAGAGGAAGATTTTTTTGTAAGAACTATTGATGACCTTGTTCCAGTTGAAGTAAAGGCTACACGTGGAACAGCTAAGTCATTGAATACATTAATAAAAAATGAAAGATATGATAATATTCATTATGGTATCAAGTTGACTAGTGGCAACGTTGGTTTTAGTGATGACATATACACATTCCCTTATTTTTGTAGCTTTCTCTTGAAGCGATATTTAAAAGAAAAATACTATGATTGAAAATTTAATAAATATTGTAGTTAAAAGTAATATCAACAAAGGTGATTGAACGAGAAATGATATTTAATAAAATACAATATAGGAAGAGAGGGATTAACATGTTTACCTTAATAGCATTATTATTGTTCGCTATAGGATTATACAATATATATGAACATCAAAAAACTCTCGAAAATTGCTATAAAGTACAAGGTGTTTTAGTAGACCTTCACTATACACCGCCTATGAATGGACATCGGAGTACTTTATATCCAGTGTTTGAATATACCATAAATGGTGTTAAATATCGTGAAGAGTATAGATATCAAGCCATTGATGGATCAAAGTTTTCGGAAATGGCAGGTGATAAAGAGCTTGTAGATGAAAAAATAAAAGAGTTTTTAAAGAAATCAGCTGAAAAGCAGCCAGATTTTAAAATTGGTCAGACCTATAATCTTCAAGTAAAGCGTGATAATCACAAGGTATTCTTTATAGAAAATCAATGGGCCGTTATGCAAGAAGCAAAATGGTTTATTATGGGTGGTGTAGTACTAATTTTAAATTTTTTATTTGAATTTATCGTAGCGTTTTTTAGACACTAGTAATTCAAACTTAATTGTTTTAGAAGTTTAATGTTTATAATAAAATACATTGCAAAGGCAAGGGGAGAGTGGATATGTTAAGAGATAAAATTTTCCAAATTGATAAGACTGATGTTGAAAGACTGGCGGCTGAATATGGTTCTCCGCTTTTGGTGCTTTCTTTGGAGCAGGTTAAGAAAAATTATGAGCTTTTGAAGAAGCATATGCCTCGCGTGCAAGTTCATTATGCAATTAAAGCTAATCCTCATCCAGAAATTCTTCGTGTTATGAAGGAAATGGGTTCCTGCTTTGACGTAGCATCTGACGGTGAAATCCACACTCTGCATGATATGGGTGTTGAAGGTGAGCGTTTGATTTACGCTAATCCTGTGAAAACAGGCGTTGGTCTTAAGGCTTGCAATGATTGCGGCGTGCATAAAATGACCTTTGATAGCTATACTGAAATTCCTAAGATTCAAGCTGCTTGTCCTGGCACAACAGTGCTGCTGCGTCTGCGTATAGATAATTCCTCGGCTCATGTGGACTTGAATAAGAAGTTTGGTGCTGCCCGTGAAAATGCACTGGATTTGATGCTTAAGGCTAAGGCAGCAGGTCTTGATATGGCTGGTATTGCTTTTCATGTTGGCAGTCAAACTGTTAGTGCAGAGCCATATCTTCAGGCTCTGGATATTGCACGTGAGCTGTTTGAGGAAGCAAAGGCAGCTGGTTTAGAGCTGCGAATTCTTGATATTGGCGGTGGCTTTCCTATTCCTGAGCCAAGTGTAAAATTTAATTTGCCGGAGATGCTACAGCAAATTAATGCACGTTTAGATGAGGATTTTGCTGATGTGGAGATTTGGTCTGAGCCTGGTCGCTATATTTGTGGTACTGCGGTAAACCTTATTACCAGTGTTATTGGCGTTACAGAGCGTGGCGGTCAGCCGTGGTATTTTCTGGATGAAGGCCTTTATGGAACCTTCTCCGGTGTTATCTTTGATCAATGGGACTTCAAGCTCATCAGCTTTAAGGAGGGTGATGAGCGTATTGCTGCTACCTTTGCAGGACCTAGCTGTGATTCCCTTGATATTATGTTCCGTGGTCGTATGACTGCACCATTAGAGGTTGGGGATTTGCTGTTGGTTCCCTCCTGCGGTGCATATACATCTGCTTCTGCAACTACCTTTAATGGGTTCAGTAGGGCTAGGTTTGTGCTTTGGGAAGAAGTAAGAGGCAGCGTAGAATAAGCTTTATATGAGCGTATGTCTGCTTATAATGTAATAAAAAACTGCGTTTAGGAGTAAAAGTGCCTGAACGCAGTTTTTTTATGATTTTATTTTCTAATAAGGTAATTATGTACCTGTTTAAGCAATGGATATTGTCAGGGGGAAATTTGTTATAGAAGTTTATGTAACTATTTTTTATGCATTGCTTTAATAGAGATTTTATTTGTGGAAGATAGTGTTTATATGATAAAATAAAATGATAAGTTAAAGCAGACTGTTAAAAACCTTGTATTATCAAGGGTTCAGCAGTCTGCTTTTTGGTTTTTGATACTGTTTTGATACTATTTTCTATAATTTATCTAACATTTCAGCAATATTATTATCCTGCTGGGCGTAAAGGTGACTATAGATATTAAGCGTTGTGGTAACATCTTCGTGCCCTAGGCGTTCGCTAACTGCCTTTATGCTTACGTTGTTGTTGATTAGTAAACTGGCGTGACTGTGGCGTAAGTCGTGAAGGCGTATTTTAGGAGCGTTTGCAGCTTCGGCCGCTTGCTGCAACTGTCTCAGAAAGTACAGTCCGTTTCTGAAAAATATTCTTTGCTTTGGCTGTGGCTCGTATAGAGTGTTTATGTATTCGTCCAGGACAGCGGCGGCTCTGCGTGGTATAACAACTTTGCGAATGGCTTTCTTTGTTTTTGGCGGTGTTATGATGTAGCCCACGCCTTTTATCCTGCTTGCTGTCTTGTTTATATCCAGCATTGCAGCTGCTCTGTCATAGTCAGTTATTGTCAACGCCAGTAGTTCACCTATACGCAGGCCACTATAGAAAAGCACTATAAAAGCCGTTCTTGCCTGCTGGTCTGTTACTTGTTCCATAACTTTGTTAAAGGTTGCAACTGTCCAGTATTTCGCCCTTTCTGATTTTAAGCTGCCTATTGTGCCGGCTATTTTCGCAGGGTTCTGCTGCAAGCCGTAAAACTTCATTGCAAAGTTGAATATAGCTGATAACTGCCCTTGATACTGGTGTTGTGTTGTAGGTGCATACTTCTCTATGATACCATTCTGCCATTGCCTGACTATTGCAGGCGTGATGTCCGCTATTTTGTGCTTTGCAAAGAACGGCAATATAACATTGTTTATGTCCCTTGTCTTGTTCTGCAATGTAATTTCTTTTAGCCTTGCTTTGCAGTCCTCCAGGTAGATTTCTGCAAGGCGTTGAAAAGTCATATCCGCCCTAGCGTTGTACTGACTGAGGAATTCCCTTTCAGCTTCCTTTGCTTCCCTTGCCAGTGCAAAACCCCTTTTAACCTTTCTTTTCCGTTCGCCTTGCCAGTTTACATAGTAGCAGGAAAAATAATACCGCTTTGTTTTTTCGTCTTGATATACCGGCATAATGGTTAACCCCTTTGTTTTAATTTACCTACATTTTTTAAAAGCTGAAAAGCCTTGCCACATCTAGGGTTTGGGATTTTCAGCGCTTAATTTACCTACATTTACCTACATTTTTGCCTACATTGAGAAAGCTGAAAAGCCTTGCCACATCTAGGGTTTGGGATTTCTACCTACATTACCTACATGTTTCTACATACACCCTATATATATAAAATAATTTTAATCATATCATATTGAAAAAATATTTTTTTATATACGTATTATCTTTTTATGTAGGTAATGTAGGTAATGTAGGTAAATGTTACGAAAAACCGCATAAATACTAGCTTTTTCCCTGCCTACATTTTCCCTTTTTTCTGCCTACATTACCTACATTTTGGCTTTTGTTTAGTCTTTAGTGGTTATCAATGCTGCATAATAAGCGTTGACCCCGTTCAAAGTTCGTTTGATGGTGTATCTATTGTTTTCGTATTTTAACCATCCATTAGCTACCCATTTCTTTTTTACAGTGTCAAAACTGAACGACAGCTTCTTTAATTCCTGGTCTAAAATGGTCTTGTTTATATATATAGTTCCGTCCCAGTGTTTGCGCCCCCAGTAGGTAGTATATATTGGTTTTTCGTCTTGCCTATGGCTTTCTGTGTCGAATTTATCGCCATTAACTGCAATAATGTCCATTATTGCGTTGTATGCCCTAACTGCTACATCAACAGCGTTCTTATCTTTTAAAAGCTTTGCAAGCTCTTTCAAATTAATGACTGTGTCATGGAAAAAACCTTCATTTAGATAACAGTCCGCTAATGCTAGCAATGCCATTGCATCAGCTTGTTTTTCTGTGCAATTCTCTTTTGTAATGAATAGTAGATTGCTTTTTATAGTCTGGTATTCGTCTAGTATTTCTTTTGGCGGCTTTTCTTTAACGAAGTTAATAAAAGCCTTGCCAATAGCGCCGTAATGCTCAGAAATAAATCTAACAGTTTCATTACCATTGGGAACAACTTTTTCATGGCATTCTAATTCTATAAGCCTGTTTAAAGTGCCGCCCCCGCTGTAGCTTTGTGCTATAGGTTCTTCACCAGTGAACAAAAAGCAATTGCGCCATGAACGGCGTTCTTGCATTTTGGCGGCACTGTCCAGTCTGCTGCGTTCTATGCCCTCAGTAAGCTGCATGATTAATTTATCATAATCATTGTTCTTGTCTTTAATTGTTTGCAATTCGTCACCAAACAAAGGAATACTGTAAAGCGTTGCAGCTGTCTGCATCAATGCATTAACAGTCATATTCAAGGTTAAAACTAGTTTGCCCCTAGCAGGATTACCCCACACGCTGGCGGCAACCATCAAGGCAACTGTTTTGCCTGCACCCGTACCGCCCCATAAATGAACGGCAAAAGACAAGGTTTCTGTTTTTTCAATTAGCACGCTTGCAAGGCTAGCAGCAATGAAAAGCCTTAAATTAAGATTGTTTTTCCATAATGGCTTTATAAACTCTACCCATTCTTTTAGCGTGCCTTTGCTGCATATGTGATTAGTTATGCTTTCTTTATCGCCTTTATTGTCCAGTATAATATTACTGCTGTATGGTATAAATTCGTTGCCGTACCACCCCAGGCGGCTAATAGCTTTTATTTGTGGTATTTTTTCACGATTAAGGTTTATTAAGTCTGTAATATATCGGGATAGCAACTTTGCTGTGTCGCTGGTGACATCTACATCATAGTCAGATAACTCAATTATCTTATTAGCGTTGCAGACAATTGATTTTGGGATAGTCTGCTGCTGCCAGTTATAACCATAGGCAAGTGTAACATGGATTTTTTCCGTTTCAATGTTTTTAAGGATTTCTACGGGCATAATAGGAATGGTGCTTACAGTTTCTTTGCTCAAAAAGTTGCCGCTTTTCTTGATGCGAAAAACGCCGCTTTTATCTGTAAGCCATTCGCCACAACGTAATACAAGCGGCTGCCCTGTAAATTTGGTGACATTTTCCTTGTTGTTGGCAGCGCTTTGCGCCTTTTCAGCTTTAAAGGCTTTTAACAGGTTATTAAACTCACGTGTTACTTTTAGGTTTGTAGCTCTTGCTTTTGCCATTGCTATGTAAGTATATTGCTTTGTTACTGGCTTGCTGAATATAAGGTTTAGTAGTTCATCGTTCATGAGCTGGTCAATACCAAGTGAGTTAATATATTCGGCGGTCAGCTTTGGCGGAAATTGGTAGTTTTTAATTGCTTCAATGTCGCCGCCCTGCTGCAGGTAGTCGGCTATATCGCCCTTTTTCGGGCATTGTTCCCATACTTTTTTAAGGTCTAGGATTTTTATAGCATAGTCCTTATAGGCTTCTAGGTATTCGCTGCCCTTTTCGTCATTGTCGGGAATAAAAACAATATCAGCAAATTTCTGCAATGCCTTTTTATCTGTATCAGTAAAAGGGATTTGTTTTTTGCTTCCAGTGCTGCTGGTAGTGGCAAGCAAGCCTTTTTCAGTCAGTACATCAGCGCACTTTTCTCCCTCTACAATGTAGAGTGTGGCACTTTCATTGGCGTTGTATAGCTTGTCTAGGTTATATAATTTGTTTGCGCCGGTCGGTTGCTTGAAAATGGTTTTGCCGTTGTCCAGGTATTCAAAGCTGAATACTTTGTGTCCGTCTGCCCATTTGCGGCGGCGTTTCTTAAAAGCTTCTGTACCGTCGGGCAGTCTATAAACGTGGTAATAGTCCTCTGTAGGCTTTGCAGTCTTGTAATTGATTTGTTCTTTTTCTCTGCGTTTTACCCCTCTGTATTCAAGTTCTGCTATAATCTCTGTAAATTTAGCATTGCAGTGCTGACAGTACATAACAAGTGTATTAGCTTGTTTTATGTATAAGTGCTGCTTTGTATCCCCACACAAAGGGCAGTTTGCTTGCCATTGGTTGCCGTTTTTCTGCTTTACGTTGTCTAAATACGGCAATATGTCTGTAGCTGTATAAGGTTCGTTCTTGTATTCCTTCAATGTGTTCACCCCTTTATTTATGAAAATAAGGCAGCTAATAAAGTTATTAACTTTTATTAACTGCCTTTATATGCTATAATCACTTAAAGCCTTTTAAACTGTGGAAGGTTTTACGGCTTGCCGTCCAGCGTTGCAGCGTTGGGCGGCTTTTTCATTTTTGCGGCGGCGCTCTGCTCTAATACCTAAAACATATCCATACTGCATAGCATACCAGCACCGCCAAAAATTTTCAGCATCTCTATTTATTTCAACTTTGCTGTACGCTTCAATAACGGCAAATACGATTTTCATTTCTTGCAATGTAGTATTGAAAGGAATTACTGTTTGTTTGCCTATAATATCAAAGATTTTTCGGATAGTATCAAATGTTTCTTCCGTGTCGCTCAATATCCGCACCCCTTTAGATATAAGATTTTCATAACTGCGTTGGTGATGATGAAAGCCAGCATTGCAAACACATACACCATAAAAGCAGCTTTAGCATAATTAAACCGCTGCACTGTTCTAGTTTTTTGCATGGTCTATACCTCCATTTTCTTGTCAAAAAAACGCTTATTGATTTTGCCGCTTATGGTTAATTTTCCCATTTCTGCAAGCTCTTTATTTAATTCCTTGATAATGATATAGGCCTTGCTATGGCTGCATTGCAGCATTTGTGCAATATCCTTTACTGTATAAATCATTGATTCCTGCATTACACATACCCCTTACTTTAAAATTCGTCTTTTTCTTTAAATAGTTTTTCATCAACCATTTTAAAAGCAGCTTCAAAGCCTTGCCCAAAACCTTCTGTTTTACTCAAAGCCGTTGTACATTTGATATTAAACATAACAGCTTCGGCAAGTTCGGCATTAGGCAGCAGACGTTTCAACATTCTTTCGATATGTCCAATGGCCGCTTCTTCTCTTTCTGTAGTTGCTGCATTTAAAACATCACAGTGCTTGTTCATTGCTCTTTATCCTCTAACAGTCCGTCATTTTGCATTTTTAACATCATTTCAGCGCCTTGCATAAAGCCGCTTCTTTTGCTTACTCTTACCAGGTTGAATACTTCATCCATAATATTGTCAATGGATTTTTCATCATACATTAAGCAAGCGAAAAACTCTACCAATTCGCCTATAGCCTTTTCTTCTTCCTTGCTGCATTGCAGGTTTACTGCATAGTTTCCAAAATTAAATTTTTGATTCTGTTTCATTGTTCATTCTCCTTATTCAAAAAATAACGCTTGCGGTGTGGTCTGCAGAATGTCTGCAAGGCGTTGCATAAGCTCTCTGCTAGGGTTGGCGGCTCTGTCATTTTCTAATGCTGCCATATAGTGCGCTGATACACCGACTTTTTTGGCAAGCTCTTTTTGCTTAAGTCCCAGTGTCACACGTGCAACCTTTAATTTTCTGCCCATTGTCATAGTTTGTTCAACTCCTTTCTATGTTATTTAGTTAGTGGGTGAATGTCAAAAATACACATAATTATATGTATTTTTGATGATTATAACACATTGTTATGTGTATTTCAATACTTAATATTG
>Monroe_p2__coassemble_2868_pt1 | contig 6722 bp, 6 predicted proteins | sample Monroe_p2__metabat2_high_PE_027 | metagenome-assembled genome bin Monroe_p2
ATTTATAGAAAGTGAATATGTGCCCAAGCTTTGGATTTTTTACCATAGAATAAAAATAAATATAGAAAATAATAGCTATATTATATCTTCTAAGGATTTTAGAAATTTTTGGGAGATTTTAGAGAATATAGGAGAAAAGCTTCCGAAAAGAAGAATTACAAGCTATAGGAAAAATAGTTGTTGATTAATTAAACTTGAAACAAGCTATAGATAGTAGGAGTAAGGGAGAACATTATGGAATGGCCAAAACGAGTAAGAACAGCAGATTGGGAAAATGGAATATTTATACTGGATGGTGATAAGAGGCTTGAAGTATCAGAGCTGACTACAGAGATTATTGAGCGTTTAGCAAAATACAGTCTTGTTGGGTTCCATGTAAAAGGCTATCCCGTAACTGATGAGATGCTTGCTCCGTTTATTGGTCATAAAAGTATGGTGAATTTTGGTGTAGAGGATGGCAAGCTTACTGATGCTTGTCTAAGTACATTAGCTACTATGCCTAAATTGCGTTACTTAATATTGGACGGTAATTTGGATATCAATGGCAGTGGCTTGGATGCTTTTAGAGAAAACAAGATAGATTTATTGTGTCTAAATAGGACGGGACTGAATGATGCAGGGCTTTTGCAGGCGTCTTTAAATCCAAAGCTTAGTCATATTCAGCTTGATGATACAGAGGTAACTTATGAAGGACTTTTAAGGGCAGCGGTTAATAGAAAGCTAAAGCCGGTTGCTCATAAGCAATTCACCCAAGAGCAGCTAGATAATTTTGCCAAGCTTCAGCGTGATTTAGCTAAAAAGCCAATGGTGTTAAATGAGGATGCTGCAGCAGAATGTCGCAAGGTATTGTCGGCTTTCTTTGCTGAAATGACGGAATGGGAGGAGTATATGGATAAGGTAGGCTTTGATGATACTGAGGCTGTGCCCCGCTTAATGGCTGTTTGGGATAAATACGTGAGCGAAAAGCCTCGTTTAGGCTATCGTCCCTTAGGCCTGTCCTATACTTCATCTGGAACCTATAGCAGAGATAAATTTATTGATGCGGAGCAGGTTACACGCAATAAGCTTTATATTTACACTAAAGAAGAAAACACTGGCTTTGAACGCCGTTTTCTAATGAAGCACGTTGATGGTGGTTGGAAAATTGATGCAGTGCAGGAGCGGTTAGATGGATGGCAGAGAGTGGGGCTGTAAAAAATGGGAAAATTAAAACTTTATGAACTTGTAAATCATTATCATATTGGTACTGAGCTGACCTGTGCTGAGGCTATGTTTAAAGCCTGCAATGAATATTACAATCTTAATTTATCAGAGGAAACTCGCAAGATGTTTTCTGTGATGGGATTGGGTATGCAGACAGAGCAATCCTGCTGTGGAGCTTTTACTGTAGCTGTGGGTATTATTGGCCTTATGACGGCAAAGGAAGGTCATACGGATATTGATAATATGGAAGGCTATGAAAAAATATCAGAGCTGACAAGCTATATGTTAAGCGTTTTTGGAACACTGCATTGTGTAGAGCTGCAAAAGCTAGAGGTTGTTGGCTACGAAAATCCTTGTCACGCTATTGTGGAGTCTCTTGCTAAAAAATTAGAGGAAATATTACCTCTTGCAAGTGGTGCTGCTAAAGATTCATTAAACTGAGTGTGACGATGGAGAAATATTATATCTGCTACTAAAGACAAAAGGAGGACACGGATATGGAAATTTTACAGCAATGCCAGATTTGGAACGGAAATGGAGAGTACAAAAAAATCGTAGATGCGCTGGAGGCAATCCCTGCTGAGGAGCGCATTCCTGAGATGGACAGCGAGCTGGCTCGTGCCTACAATAATTTGGCAGCTCCTAGTGATAGGGAGCTATTCAAAAAGGCTATTGCCCTGCTGCAGCCTCATGAGGAATATTTTGCAGGTGACCACTGCTGGAATTTCCGCATGGGTTATGCTTATTACTATCTTGATCAGGAGGGACGTGCTTTAAGATATTTTGAAAAAGCATTGGAGGCACGTCCTGGTGACGAGGATACAGAGGAGCTTATTGAGTCCTGCCAAAAGGGTATTTCTTTGCCTAGATTTGCAATGTGCTTTAGAGAGCGAACCGAAATTTTTTGGGAGACCTTTGCTGAGATGGAAGCGGAGCTGCGCCAGATGATGGATGATGACAAGGACCGCATCCGTGGAGCAGAGATTGTGGCTCAGATGCAGGGCGCTTTGAATAATGTGTTTGATGAAGTTTCCTTCGAGATGGGCTTTAATGGTGAAAAGCACGAGCTTATCCTTACGCCTGAGGGGAACAAGGTCAATTTGTTTGAGCTGGTTTACTTCCAAAAGCATGCTCCTAAAGAGGTTTTAGAGCACTGGAATATTTTGGTTGGTCGTCAGCCTATGCAGAACATAGGCCTGCGTACAGATGATGGCTGGGAAATTTCTGGAGAGGATGTACTGGTTTGGCTGGAGGATAAGGGCGAAAATAGCTTTGCTATCTCTGCTTACAGTGAAAAGCTGCTGCCAATGCTTCAAGAAAACGAGGGCAGAGTATGGTGGATGCTTACTACGCTTACAGACCAGGTGCTGGGCGAAATTCCTCATATGCGCTATATCGAAAGCTTTGATGTATTGGTTGAGCCTAAGGTGGAGCCTTATTTTCTTATGTCTCAGCTGCCTGATAAGCTTAAGGAATTGGGCTTGGAGCTGTCAACTGATCCAGAGGCGTATTTGGAAAACTACCTTGGTTACCAGATGAAGCCTAATGAAGATACTGACGCTGATTGGCGTCTTGATGTGATGGTTGGCTCTACCAATTGTGTACCGCTGATTAATGGTTATCTGAGTGCTGATAATGATTATATGGATAATCTTCACGCTGATGGTGTGGTGGCAGGCTTTTTCTGCTATCCGCTGGATACACTGCGTGAGGAGGAAGGCAGTCAGAAGATTTTCGATTTTCGTGATAAATTAGAGGAAATATTCCTTGTAGATGATGGTCCTGAGGTGCTTACTCTTACTGGTGGCGCAACTGGTCTTTACTGTGGCTATGTGGATTTTATTGCATGGGATATTAGTAGTGCGTTGAATATGGCTAAACAGTTCTTTGAAGGTACAGATGTTCCTTGGGCCAGCTTCCACACCTTCCGTAGAGAAGCAGGCACTGTAACATTAAAGGATACCCAGGATAACGAGCCTGAAACAGAGGATGAGGAAAAATTTAGCCAGCCAGAGGTCTACACAGAATCTGAGATGGATACTATTGAGGAACATATAGATAAATATTTTGGCAAGGTCGAGAATGTGTTCCACGAGCTTGTTTCCCCAGATATTCATGTTGATATTTGCATTATACCGCCTGCTGAGGAGCGTGATTATTACACACTGGTAACTATGGGGATGGGCGCTCGCAGGATGAATGTGCCTGATGAATTGGCGGAGTATAAGCTGGAGCGTGCGGAGCTGGCCATCGCTCTGCCTGCGAACTGGAAACTGGATCAGGAGTCCATAAAAGACGAAAAATGGTACTGGCCTATTCGCCTGCTGAAATCCTTGGCCCGTTTGCCAATTGCCAACGATACATGGTTAGGCTATGGCCATACAATGGATAATGAAAATGACTTTGCTGAAAATACAAAGCTTTGTGCTGCAATTCTTGTTGCACCTCAGGATGTGGAGGATGGCGGCGAGGTTTGCACTTTGCCAAGCGGTGAAGATGTTAACTTCTATCAGGTTATTCCTCTTTACCGAGATGAGATGGAGTACAAAATAGCTCATGATGCAGATGCACTGCTGGACAAAATGAACGGTATTAGCTTTGTGGTAAACCCCACTCGCCAAAATGCTATCACTCGTGGAACCCTTTCTGATAAAGACTTTGACGGCGAGATGGACGATGCTTATTATCACATTGAGAGCATTGAGGAAAAGGAACTGCCTATTGCCCAAATCAATGCCTATAATCACATGTCTATTTATCTGCGTTGGTGCATGGAGCATGATTTGATGGGCGAAAACTTCATTGCTAAGTATAGTGATGTAGTAGAAAAGGTTAAAACTGACCCAGCTAGTGTAGACCTGAGAGAGTTTATTCGTGATGAGCTAGATGACTGTCTGTTTTCTGTGATGTTTAATCAGCAAGGACGTGCCTTTGCTGGATATTATTATGGAGAGGGCGACAGCCCATATTATCCTGCCGATGTTGACGATAATGCGTTTAGCTTCTTTGGCGCAGAAAGATATCATTCTGAGGAGTTTCAAGACGAAGCCTATTTGTTTATCCCCTTTGACGAGGACTACTATCAGACTATGGCAAAGGTGATTGATGAACGCTTTGCTAATTGGCAGGGACAGAGCTTTGATGAGGATACATTGGAGCCTTCCGAGGTGGCGGATGCTCTTATGGAGTATTTGGACTGCGAATGCACCTATTTTCCGTCCATGGCAGATGATGACCCCATTATGTCTGCGTATAGCTATGCTAAGCGAGAAGCCATTAAAAAGGGCTTTGTGCCTGTATTGATTAGAGCTGATGATGAAACTCTGTTAGAGTGCTTGGTAATGAACTCTGAGCCTGAAAATGACGATTGCTATGAGTTTGACCTGAAAGCAGTAGAGGAGTATCGCAAAAAGCTGCTGGCTGCTCCTGTAAAGGACGCAAAGGCTGTTTTGAAGGAAATGGTTGGACAGCGCAAGGAAGACGCAGCAGATGACGATATGGATTGGAATGAGGATGTTTTGGGAGCAATGGAAGGTGGCTTTGAAAATAGCCGTTTCTCCAGCTACTGGAACGATGATACTGAGATGACTTATCCTGTCATTTTGGCAAAAATTCCTGTAAAGAATCCGTGGGAGATTTTTGCGTATCTTCCCTTTGGCAACTGGAATGACTGCCCGGATACACCAGAGCTGATGGCCGTATCAAAATACTGGTTTGAACAGTACGGTGCAGTGCCTGTGGTTATGAGCCATGATGAGCTGGAGCTGCTACTTCCTGCTCCTATAGACAAGGAAAAGGCTATGGATGTAGCTGTGGAAATGTATGGCTTCTGCCCTGACATGGATCAAAACTTTGATGAGATTGGGGCATTGGCAGATTCTCTTTGGCAGTCTACAGTTTGGTACTTCTGGTGGGATTGATGTGTGGTGGTAAAAATGAACGAATACTTAAAAAAATACATTGAATTAAAAAAGCAGTTTTCTGTGACGGATGGCGGTCCTGATTGTATATGTGCACTCTACAAATTTAAGGAAGAGCTGGAGCAAAGCGAGAATAAGCAGGCTAGAGAGGTTCTTGTTGATGTATATGACATGCTAGACTTAAAAAAAGATGCATATAATTTGCTCTGTCAAATTGGTGATTTATCTGATAAAAAGACACTTAAACGGTTAGGCGTTTTAAAGGAATATGCGGAAAATTTGGGAAACTATTATGCTATTCCAAAACCAAAAACTTCCGAGGAAAAGCAAGAAGAGAGGGAGCGACAGGCTAAACTAGGCTTGCCAACATTTAGATATCATCCTAATCCGTTGGCAACTGGTGCTTTTGAGGAGTCTGCTGGGGGTGTTGTTTGTGACTGCTGTGGCAAGATGACTCATGTTTTCTATACAGATCCATTTTACGCTGTGGATGATATTGAATATCTGTGCCCTGCTTGTATAGCTAACGGAGATGCGGCTAGAAAATATGACGGCAGTTTTCAAGATGATTTTTCTGTTGATGATGGTGTTGACAATCCTGAAAAGCTAGACGAGCTCATTCATCGCACTCCAGGTTATTGCGGCTGGCAGCAGGAATACTGGCGAGCTCACTGTGGGGACTACTGCGCCTATTTAGGCCGTGTTGGAGCTAGAGAACTGCGGGCATTGGGCGTACTTGAGGAGGTATTGGACGACCATATATGGGACGGGGAGCAGAAAGATATGATCAGGGAATCCGTCAATGGCGGACACCTGCAATGCTATCTGTTCCAGTGCCTCTGCTGCGGAAAGCATCTGGTTTGGATGGATTTTGATTGAGGAGGCAACATGGAGAAGAAGGATTTCCCAAAGGGAACCAAGCCCCGTGAGATTTTCGTCTATACCTGTGAGTGTATCGCGGAGCCCTTGATTCAGCTGGACTAAAAGTACCGCAAGGGCAAAATGATATCTACAAAAAAACGGCACCTTTACGTCCAACTCCTAGTTTCAACCATTTTATACAGGAAAGAATTGGAATCCTAAAAGCAAAATCATAAATTTATTTCTTATGTGAATATCTAAAAGTATAACTAAATATAATGCATGGCATAATTTTAGGGTATGCTTAATGATTGGAGTGTTGATTAGAAATGAGATTATCAAAGGTTCAACAAGAAACTGTTGATTTTTGCAAGGCACAAATTGATGAAGCGAGAAAGCAGTTTATTGATTTGAAGATGGTTAAGAAACGTGAATTAGGACAAGCGATGAAAATAATTGATGCTCAAAATGGAATTGTATATACACAGGGTGGAAACTGCAATATTAAAACATTAAAGAAACTAGAAGAACTTGGAATTTTAGAAATATTGGAAGACAACTCAGGAATTGGGACAGGTTTTGGCGCTTTCCCTTCAAAGGTAAAAATATTAAATTATTAGAATTAACCAAATATGAGTTTAGAAAAATTTGCTTTCTATTAAAGGCAAAATTTCATAATTTCAATAGAAAAGAGGAACCACTATGTCACAGATCGCATCCTTTTATCTTCTCAAAGAC
>Monroe_p2__coassemble_3111_pt1 | contig 6234 bp, 5 predicted proteins | sample Monroe_p2__metabat2_high_PE_027 | metagenome-assembled genome bin Monroe_p2
AACCGCTAGCATCGCTAAAATCGGTGAAAACATCTCCCTGCGTCGCTTCGCTCGTTATGAAGTAACCGAAGGTCTGGTTTCCGCTTACATTCATGGCGGCGGCAAAATCGGCGTTCTGGTAAAACTGACCGCTGGTGATGCTGAACTGGGCAAGGACATTGCTATGCAAGTCGCTGCTGCTAAACCGTCCTACCTGAACCGTGATCAAGTTCCGACTGCTGAACTGGAGCACGAGAAAGAAGTTCTGTCCGAACAAGCTCGTCAAGAAGGCAAACCGGAAAACATCATCGAGAAGATGGTTATCGGCCGTATCAACAAATACTACAAAGAAGTATGCCTGGTTGACCAAGAATTCGTTAAGGATCCTGACTTGACCATCGCTAAACTTCTGAAAAACCACAATGCTGACGTAGTTGAATTCGCACGTTTCCAAATGGGCGAAGGCATCGAAAAGAAACAAGAAGACTTCGCTGCAGAAGTTATGTCTCAAATCGGCAAATAATTAGCTTAACGCTTACATCAAGGCGCATCGAAAGATGCGCCTTTTTTGTATTCTAATTTAGTTTTTACGACTCTTGTTATAAAAAGGGAAATCCTCAAAGAATAGCATTGGAGATTGTTAATAAGTATATTCTATTTAAGCTTCATTTTGGCAATAAATATTTAGATAAAAGGACTATGCTTATAAGTGCGGAAGAATATGGTTACAGCTTTTTATGATTTGCAGATATATTGCCAAATTATATGTGTTGTATATGCTATAATGTATTTATTGTAAAGGGGGATTTTAGAATGGGAAAGAAAAAAGAAGAAAGCTTTATGGATTCAGAAAATGGTAAGAATATCTATTGTAATGAGTACTGTGATTATGCAAGACTAGATAAAGAATTGAAAAATAATTTGGCAAGAGTAAAAGAGCTTGAGGGCTATGTAGAAAGGCTTGAAGACGATAATGCTGTTCTTACTAAAAATCTGGAAAACAAAGAAATGGAGTTAAAATACTTATCTCGTTATCCCAATTATAGTTACTGGGATGCAAGAAGAAAAGTGCTTGAAGACGATAATGCTAATCTTGCTAAAAAGTTAGCTAGGAGCGAAAAGCAGTTGGCCTACTTTAAAGATAATAATGTTACTGTAAAGATGTTTAAAAAATTAGAGAAGGTTAAGGGAAAGCTTGAAAATAAGATTGAAGATTTAGAGAAAGAAAAAAAACTTCTTTCTATGAAGTTAGAGACTACGACAACTGGCGAACGTGAGAAGGAGATGCATAGGGAAATTGATTTTTTAAAGGAAGAAAATTCGACATTGCAGGAAGATAAATTGATATTGCAGGACCTTTTGGATTATAGTGAAAATGAAGTAGATAGCCTGCGCGGTGAAGTGAATCAACTTAGAGAAAGCTACAGTAATCTGTATCGAATAAAAGAGAAGCATACTAAAGAATATAAAAATATTTTAGAATGGCTCGAGTTGTTGCCCCAGGAGATACAAAAGCTAGATGACTTTTTTAAGAGTAATGGATTAACTTATGTTTTAGAGCAGAAAAGTTATAAGGATATCAATGAGTTGACAGGACTTTTAAAGCATGATGCTGAAAAACTACGTGAGGAGAAGGCTGAGCTAGTTGAAGAAAAGCATATGCTTGGTAAGCTACGATGTACTCCAAAACGACTAGAAAAGCTGATACGGAGCAAAAAAATTCTCGTCATGGGTGGTCATATTAATTGGCAGAACCGTATTAAAGAGGTTTATCCAAGTTTTACGTATATGGATTCTGATAATGTTAATTTTGATGTGAGCATTTTAAAAACAGCAGATTATATCTTTTTCAATACTCTGCATTGTTCGCATACACTATATTTTAAGGTTAAGGATAACGTAAGTACAGGCAGAGATAAGCAGTATGGTAAAGCAAAGCTGGTGTATATCAATAATAATAACGTAGATGTATTTACAGAAATTTTTATGGAAAAAATGTTGGAAACAGAGCGACAGTAATATTTTATCCAACTTTCTTGATAAAATATCTAATAAGATATAGCTGAAAAAGATAAGTTTTTTCTAAAAATATTACGATAAGTTAAAAGCAGTAAAATACTTTAATAAAAAGCAGGATTTTTACACTTTGTGTAGAATATCTATTATTGGAAATTATTGACAGGTGTGGCAACTGAGGTTGCTGCTGAAAAGGGAATACCGGTGCGAATCCGGAGCAGTCCCGCTACTGTAAGTGGAGCCTAAGCAATTATGTCACTGCCGCAAGGTGGGAAGGCGCTGTGGGCGATGAAGCTAAGCCAGGAGACCTGCCTGTTACGAAGCTTATAGCCTACGGGAGATAGGTTAGCTTTCGTGTGTGTAAATATGGAATTTTTATAACCTCCCGCTGGTAGTGGGAGGTTTTTTGCATAATTCCTGTAATAAAGAAGAGAAAGGGGTATTAAATAATGAAAGGTAAACTTATTATGGTTACCGGCGGTGCTCGTAGCGGCAAAAGCGAGTTTGCTGAGCGTTTTGTACTGCATTTTTCTCCCAAATGTGATTATATTGCAACAGCAGAAATATTAGATGACGAAATGGCGGAACGTGTGCGCCTGCATCAGGAGCGCCGTATGAATGGTCGTTGGGTAAATCATGAAGCACCCTATGAAGCAGAAAAAACCTTTGCCAATTTAGGTGAAGAAACAGAGGCTGTTTTGTTTGACTGTTTGACTGTGTACATGTGCAATATGCTTTACGGCAAAAACGCTCCTGAAGGTAGCTGGCCTGAGCGCTGTGAAGCTGTATTAAAAGAAATTGACAAGGTAGTAGAGGCTGCTGCGGCCTGTGGTAAATTGGTTGTATTTGTAACTAATGAGGTTGGTGACGGCATTGTTCCTGACAACCTTATGGCCCGCGAATATCGTGATTTGGCTGGTTGGGTCAATCAAAGAGTTGCCGCAGCCTGTGACAAGGTATTTATGTGCATTGCCGGTAATGCAGTGGATGTAAAAAAATTAGCCTTTAAATTTGATGAAGAGCTAGACTAAACTAGCACAAGAGAATAGGAGACCGTAATGGAAGAAATTAAAATTCCCGCACTTTCTGAAGAAATGGCGGCAAAGGTACGTGCAGGCTTTGCACAAATGGATAAACCTGGTAAGGATTTAGGTAAATTAGAAGAAATGGTAGTCAGTCTGGCTGCTATGAATGGCCAAGAGGTTCCGCAGGCTATTAAACCAGTTATGCTTTTAATGTGTGGTGACCATGGCATTGCTAAATATGGTGTTAGTGCTTACCCACAGGAGGTAACCCTCCAAATGATTAACGGCTATATGCGTGGTACTGCTGCTGCTACAGTATTGGCCCGTCATGCCGGTGCTGATGTAAAGGTAGTAGATGTTGGCACTGCCTTTGATTTAAAGCATATGGAAACTGTTTATCAAAAGAAGGTTGCTTGGGGTACAGAAGACTTTACCCAAGGTCCTGCAATGACTGTAGAGCAGGCAGAGGCTGCTCTGCAGGTTGGTATTGAGATGGCAGAAAAGTGCATTGAGGAAGGCTACAATCTGCTTTATACTGGTGAAATGGGTATTGGTAACACTACCTCTACCGCTGCAATTGCCAGCGCTTATCTGGGCATTGATCCGCAGCTGACCGTTGGCCGTGGCAGCGGCATTAACGATGAACGTATGAAAATTAAACGTCAGGTAGTAATTGACGGCTTGGCAGTAAATAAGCCTGAGCTGGGCAATGCTATGGACGTATTGTGTAAGGTTGGTGGCTATGACCATGCAGGTCTGGCTGGTGCTATTTTAGGTGCTGCTAAGCATCGCGTTCCTATTATGATTGACGGTGTAAACGCTACTGCAGCTGCTCTTATTGCCTATGGTATTAACCCTTCTTGCCGTGACTATATGCTGTGCAGCCATTTAAGCAGCGATATTTCCCATCGCAAGGTATTGGAGCTGCTGCAACTGTCTCCTATTGTAGATGCAGGTATGCGTTTAGGTGAAGGCACTGGTGCCAGCCTGGCAATCGTGGTGCTGCGTGCTGCATTGGATATGTATAACAAGCTAAGCAGGTGATTAGATGCGTGATTTTATAACCTGCCTGGAATTTTTGACACGTATCCGTTTTTCGAATAGAACGGACTGGCGTGACGATGATTTTAGCCGTAGTGTACCCTATTTTCCTTTAGTTGGTTTAGTAATGGGTATTTTTATGGGTGCAGTAAATTATGGCCTGGTTTATCTTAATACACCCTCGTTAATGCGTGGTGTAATGCTGGTGCTAGCTGAGCTGCTGATTATTGGAGCCTTGATGTATGATGGCTTTATGGACACCTCTGATGGTGTTTTTAGCGCCCGTAACCGTGAGCGTATGCTGGAAATTATGAAGGACAGCCACGTAGGTTCTAACGCCGTAATTGCTTTGGTATGCTTAGTGCTGCTAAAGGTAGCAGCGTACACCACCATTGCTCCTCACAAGCTGACATTGGCGCTTGTAGCGATGTATGTTGCAACACGCACCTTTATGGTTACCTATATAGTTAATTATCCCTATGCTCGTAAAACAGGCATTGGTCACATGTTTAAGGCCTATGCAAAGCCTGCCTATACATATATTGCCTTTGCTATTTGCATTGGTTTGGTATATGCCTGTGGCTTGCCCTGCCTTTATACTGCAGTAGGTACTTTTGTTATCTGCCAGTTTATTGCTCGCTTTTTAAGCGGACAGCTGGGTGGACTTACTGGTGATACATATGGCTTTTTGACTGAATGTGGCGTGGTAGTATATTTAATGTTAGCAGTTTATCTGCTTCGTTAAGCTCATGAAGTAAAGAATTGGAGAATTATAATGCATATTGATGAAATAATTGAAAAGATTGTCCCTACTGATAAGGATTGCCAGCAAAAGGCTCAGGACCGCTTTGATGCTCTGATTAAGCCTCTTGGCTCATTAGCACAGCTAGAGACCATGACCTCTCGCTATGCAGCTATTTTAGGCAAATATAAGAAAGAAGACATTGACTATCCTAAGCGTAGCCTTTTTGTTTGGTGCGATGCGGCTCATGGTGAGCAGGCAGCTAAAATTATGCGTGGTCAATGGCCTGTGGTTCTGCTTGCAGCAGAAACAAATGCTAAGGTTGAGGCCTTTTTAGTGACTGCTATGGATGAAGAAGAGGCACTGGAGGAAGGTGCAGGTCTGATGCAGGAGCATATCCATAAGGATGGACTTGGTCTGGTTGGCTTTGGCTGCGTTGCTGCTGCAGAGGATGAGCTAGTTATTAGCGCTATGGCAGGCGCAATTTTACAAGCTGCTGCGATGAAGGTTCCTGTAATGCTGGATGGTGTGGCAACCTGCCTAGCAGCAAAAAAAGCTGTAGCTTTAGCACCTGCTGTTATTGACTATTGCTTTGCTGGTCATGTATCCTTAGAGGAGGGAGCAGAGGAGCTTTTACAGGAGCTGGGCTTAACAGCACCTTTGCGCCTGAATATTCCTGATGGAGCAGGTGAGGGCGCCGCAGTGGCATTTACCTTATTCAACGCAGGCATCAAATCCTTTAAAGAGATGGAAACCTTTGAGGAGGCAGGTGTTCATGTGGAGATGAAGGAGTTCTCTCTGCATGAGCAGGTAAAAAAGGAAAAGGCAAAATAAGATGGGAAAAATATTTTTAATTCGTCACGGTGAAACGGACAGCAACAAGGACCATCGTTTTCAGGGACGTATGGATAACCCCCTAAACGCTGCAGGTATTGAACAGGCAGAGCGTCTTGTTGAGTTTATGAAGGAACAAAAAATTGATGTAGTCTATAGTAGCTCCATGAAACGTGCTAAAATGACTGCAGATAAGCTGGCGCAGTCTCATGGCCTGGAGGCAATTTCTATGGATTTGCTACAGGAGGTAAGTTTTGGTGACTGGGAAGGCTTAAGATATCAGGAGATTAACGAGCGTTGGCCTGAGGAAATGAACCTGTTCCTGACAAAGCCAGGTGAATGGGTTCCACCTAATGGTGAATCCTTTGTACAGGTCGCAGAGCGTTGTGAAAAGGCTTTTGCACAGATTATTGCTAAGGAGGGGCATAGCAAAAACATTGCTATTGTATCCCATGGTGGCATTGTACGTGTACAGCTATGCCAAATGTTAGGCATCCCCTTAAATAATATGTGGAAGCTGGCAGTGCATAATGTATCTGTAACCACATTGGTTGACTGGGATGGCAGCCTTACTTTGGAGCGTATGAACGATAATAG